>Ga0208160_1000532_pt1 | contig 17620 bp, 27 predicted proteins | sample CB_VirMetaG_FD_184536 | JGI IMG/M metagenome (GOLD analysis project Ga0208160, IMG submission 184536) | Freshwater to marine saline gradient viral communities from Chesapeake Bay - CB_1504_1 Viral MetaG (SPAdes) (version 4) | ecosystem: Environmental > Aquatic > Marine > Coastal | place: USA... | reverse complement strand
GCTGGTCTTGGTATAGCACACTCATCTGAGGCATCCAAAGTTGCTGCCGAAGATGATTCAGAGTGGGAGTACGAAGAAGTACCCGAAGAAACTGTTGTCTGATATTCGTTAGTGTCTGAGACTTTCCCGACAAAGGAGGTGATCCTACTAGAGTGTTCTAGGGGATCATTGTCAGGCAGCGAAGATTAGACAGTGCTAGAAACTCGAAAAAAGCGTTAGACGGGCGCTTTAAAAAACTAAAGTAGACACTATAATAGAGAGGTGGTTAATAACCACCTCTCTTCTTATTATGAGCAAACTAAAAATACTTGTTGTACCTGCCAATGATGGTGGATGTGCGTATTACAGGGCGTGGCTTCCTTTCAATAAGCTGAACCAGCACCATAGGGACAAGGTTGAGATTCGTTTCAATAAGAACCCTTTAGGTATGGAGGAAGAGGGAGAGCGTGCTGGTAAGTGGAAAGAGGACTGGGATTTCGAGGACATGAAGTGGGCTGATATCATCTTTACTCAGAATCTCAGTAACTTCGGAGGTCCTTACACTGCTCGAATCGTAGGCAAAGCCAAAGAGTTTGGAAAGTTCATGCATTACGATACTGATGATCTTCTTACAGATGTTTACGAGGGTCACAGGCTAGAAAATGTGTATAAGGAGCGTGGACTAAGTGATATTACAAAGTTTATCTACAAACACTCTGACCTAGTAACCGTAACACAGAAGAAGTTTGCTGAGAGGGTGCATCCTTTCTGCGGTGAGCATACAACACTGGCAATAATTAAGAATGCTATTGATTATGACCTACCCTGCTGGAACATGCAGAAGTCCTCAGTCAGGAAGAATCTGTGTCGTGTAGGTTGGGTAGGAGGTATCCACCATGAGCAGGACTTAAAGGAGTTTGTAGGCGTACCGTGGTTGGTCAACCAGAAGGCTGGTAGAGAAAGGGTTCACTGGGACTTCTATGGACGCCCTCCAATGCCTCAAGACGGCAAGGCAGACTGGCAGCAAGATGTCTGGGACAACTACACTAGAATGCTCACAGCGGGCTTTAGAGGAGCTAGGAACTGGGCTGTACGACAAGCCATGGGTCCTGATCGCTACGGTGAGTTCTACACTCATATGGATCTAGCCATTGCACCTCTACAATTTAATGATTTCAATGATAGTAAGAGTGAGATCAAAGTAGCGGAATGTGGTCGTTATGGCATCCCTCTTGTAGCTACAGATTGTGGCTGCTACGATGAAACTATTAAGAATGGTCACACGGGGTACTTGATTGACAAGAACAATACCAAATCTGATTGGGTCAAGGTCATGACTCGCATGATCAAAGATAAGAAAGGTCGTGAAGAAATGGGTTCCAATCTAAAAACCGTGACTGATGAATACTTTGATATCAACAAGGTTGTCAAGTTTAGATACGAGTTATACGAGCAGCTAGTAGGAGTTAAAGATGAAGCACAAAACATTTAAGCATTCTGGTGATCTTGGGGACATAATCTTTTCATTACCTGTAATTGCAAGTGAAGGAGGAGGCGTGCTTTACCTAGACCCTAACGGAGGTGAGAAGGAGCCGTTAGTTTCTTGGGCACAATATAATAAGACGAAACTCACAAAAGATTCAATACTTGCTATAAAACCTTTTCTGGAATCTCAAGAGTATATTAAAGAAGTTAAGCTATGGAGCCCAGAAATTAAGGTAGATTATAATCTTGATAAGTTTAGGAAGTTCGTCAGACACAATAATTTAACCACCTCGCATCTAGAGGCTTTTGGAATGTTGGGTAGAAATGATCATTGGCAGACAACACCCTGGCTTAAAGTAGATCCTAAACAATTACCTTTTGATAAGAAGATTATTCTAGCAAGAAGTTGTAGGTATCACGGGAACTATAGTTTTTGGGAAAGTCTTCAAGACGAGATAATTGATAACTCAGTCTTCATTGCTCACCCGGAAGAATACGACTACTTTATGTATACTTTTCCTAGGTACAAAGGAAGGGTCGAGCGACTTGATACGGCTAGTATAATTGACATGGCGGCTTACATTCAAGACTGTGATTTATTCATAGGCAATCAAGGATTTCCTCACGCCATAGCTGAAGGTTTGAAGAAAGATATGATTAACGAGGTGTATCAACAATACCCTTCTTGTATTTATAAACGGAATAATGTTAAATATGTCTGATATAGTGTTAGTAGATGATTTTCCTAAAGGTTTTGGTGGTTCTGAACTAGTAAATAACACTATTGCAAAGCATTTTAAAGTTTCTAAGTTCATTTCCTCTCAGGAACTAAAGACCATTAATGAAGAATGCACTTATATCATCTGCAATATTTCATTGATGAGTGATTTCATGGTAAATCTAATAGCCACAAAAGCAAACTACATTATACTAGAACATGACTATAAGTTTGTGAGGTCGAGACATCCTTGGCGTTACGAGAATTGTATCGTGCCCGAAAATGAGACTGTAAATAAAATAATATACAAAAATGCCAAGGCTGTATTCGTACAAACAGATGATCATTTGGATGTTTTTAAAAGAAACAATATAGATGGTAACTTTATAAGCTTGAAATGTTCCGTGTGGGATAAAGAGGAACTAGAGTATCTTAATCACTTAAGGAATAAAAATAAGACAAAGAAATCTAAGTTCTGTGTTGTTCAATCTGACAATTGGATAAAAAATCAACAAGGGGCAGAGAAGTGGTTGTCTGATATTAAACTAGATTATGATCTAGTAAAGTCTAATAATAATACTAGAGAGTTTTTAGAAACAATTAGCGAGTATGCGGCTCTTGTTTTTTTACCAGTGGCTAGAGAAAGTTGCTGTAGACTAATAGTGGAGGCTAGGTGCATGGGTCTTAATGTAGTGACCACTCCTAACTCAGGAGCCTTTCAATCAAACTGGTACACTTTACCAGCGGGTCAGCTAGTAAAGTACCTAAGGGATCAATCTAAAAGAAATCTAAAAGCAATAGGAGATTACCTTTGAAAGTGGACTTGAGAGAAGTAAGCACTTACTGGGCTACGATAGAAAAAAATGTAGATCGACATGCAAAAATGAAAAGCATGTTTGAAGAGATAGGACTAACATCTTCTACTCAGATTAATGGTCCGATAGCTAACCCTTACACTGTCGGCATAGCAGAGACGCATATAACGGGCATACAGGGGCAGTTACCTATCCTCATGCTAGAGGATGACTGTGCTGTTACATCGCACTGGAAGCCTGTTATAGAGGTTCCAGAGGGAACGGACGCAGTGTACCTAGGAACCTCTTGGTATGGGATGCTTAGGGGCAAATCACAGTACAGAGGGTGCATAAGCTCTGTGTATGACGAGTCTTATATTAGACCATACAATATGCTAGGGATGCACGCAGTCCTTTACTTGAGTGATAGGTACAGGAACACAGTTATTAGCTTACTCGAAGAATTCAAAAAAAATCCTGGGTCATCGGGGTGTGACGAGTGTGTCGCATCTATAATGAAATATTATAATATTCTAGCTGTTAAGAATCCTTTCTTTTATCAAGATGATGGGCACAGCAATGAAGAAACTTTGAGACCTTTAGAACCCTACTTTTGATATGTTGTTCAGCATTCTTGTATGTAGTCTAGAAAATAGAAAGGATTTTCTACAAAGGCTAATGTCCATCCTTTCACCTCAAGTTGAGGAGTACAAAGACCTAGTAGAGGTTTTGGTAGAAACTGACAACGGGGAGGTATCAATAGGCTCAAAGAGAAATACGCTCTTAGACAAAGCGCAGGGAGAGTATGTTGCTTTTGTGGATGATGATGATATAGTATCCTCTGATTATGTGAGCAAGATAGTTGAAGCCTTGGAGAGTAAACCTGATGCTGTGGGAATGCATCTTTTACATTTCAATGATGGGCACTTTGCAGGTCTAACCTATCACAGTTTGAAATACAGATCTTGGTTTGAAAATCAAGATAAGTCCACAGGGCTAATGAGGTACTATAGGAATCCTAACCACCTCAATCCAGTTAAAAGGGAACACGCCTTAAAAACAAAGTTCCCAGAGATATCAATGGGAGAGGATAAGGATTACTCTTCTAGGATACTGCCTCATCTTGAAACAGAAGAGTATGTAACAGAGCCTATCTATTACTATCTGTTTAGGAGTAATAAATGAATACACATTATTTAGAAATGATGGAGTCTTTAGATTTAGACTCTACAAAAATTTCCATTCTAGTGGAAACAGGAACGCATAGAGGAGAAGGCGCTCACGCTTGGTCTACTTTGTTCAATGAAGTTCATACTATAGAATTATCTGATAGTTTATACGATCATTGCCTAAAGACATATAAGCTACCTAATGTTAATTTCATAAAAGCAGCCAGCACAGATGTTCTAAAAGAGTTAGTAGAGGGCATCACTGAAAATTATATTCTTTTTTTGGATGCTCATGGATCTGGGGGAGACACCACATTTGATGAAAGGGTAGGTAGATATGGAGCCCCCGTTTTAGAAGAGATTGAGTGTGTAAGATCCAACCCTCCAGAGTGGATTTTAGTAGATGATCTATCAGACTTTGAATCCATAGACACTTACCCTACAAAGCAAGCCATTATACAAAAAGCATCGGAGATTGCTGAATATGAGGTTTCTGAATATAAATCAAATACCATGTTTAAAGGTGTTCTAGTTTTTAAGAAAAAATGAAGAATCTACTACTAATTCAACCTGGGCCTTTTGGTGATATTTTTGTATGCGCTCCTATAGCCAAGTGGTACGCTGATAGTGGGTACAAAGTTCACTGGCCGATCACTAAGAAGTTTGAATCAACTTTAGAAAAGTTTGATTATGTAACTCCGATTATATTATCAGATGAAGTTCTTCACGCAGACTGGTTACGCTCTGATGTTATGAAAATACTACCCACTGTGAGTAGTTACGACAAAGTGATTAACCTAGCTGATAGAGGACCTCATTCAACGGCACAAAGACCTAACGAGAACTTTGAGATTTGCAAATACAGATTAGCGGAGGTTCCGTTTTCTGAAAAGAATAATCTTGTTTGGACTAGAAACCTACAAAAGGAGGATAGTCTAGCTCATAAACTAAACCTAGAAAAGCCTTACGCAATTGTTCATAAAGTAGATTCGTTAGGGCAAGAGGCTGAGGTTCCTGAAATAGACATGAACATTGTTGAAGTCTCTGAGATAGAAGGATACACGATTCAAGACTGGTACAAAGTATTTCTAGGTGCATCAGAAATTTACTGCGTAGAGAGTGCAGTTCATCAGTTTATGGATGGGGTCGCAAATAAGTTGACCAAGGAAAAGTACCTTTTGAAAAGACCCGCAGTTCAACGAGGTTGTAGGTTTACAGTTTCTGGTAATTGGAACTTGAAGTACATAGGAGAGAACTCTATAATAAGGGGATAACATGAAATATCTAATCACAGGAATTACTGGTTTCGCTGGGCCTCACCTTGCCAACCTTCTTTTGAAGGACGGTCACGAAGTATTTGGCCTCGTAAGAGGTTCAAATGGAATGGAGACTGACATTCTAGATGTTGTAGGAGAGCCTAATTACTCGAAGATTAACTTCTTGTACGGTGATCTAACAAACCTCAGGCTACTATCCAATATATTTAAGGACAATGAGTTCGATGGTGTATTCCATCTAGCAGCCCAGTCCCACCCACCTACTAGCTTCATTGATCCTATAGGGACATTTGAAGCTAATATAATGGGAACAGCTAACCTCATACAGGTAATACAAGATTATCAACCAGAGTGTAAACTGATGTTCTGTTCTACCTCTGAGGTTTATGGAAACGAGGGTAAGGATGGTCATCTTATCAAGACTACCGACACCTTGCTACCTGCTAATCCTTACGGAGCATCTAAAGTTGCGAGCGACCTGTATTTGCAGGAGAGGATGATTAATGGTGGCATTAAGGGATTCATCACAAGGGCTTTCTCACACACTGGCCCAAGACGAGGGAAGAACTTTTCCATCTCATGTGACGCTCATCAGATAGCCAAAATGATGGTAGATCCTTCAATGGATAGAACTCTATCAGTAGGTAATTTAGATACCATCAGAGTTGTCATTGATGTTAGAGATTGTGTTAAGGCTTACTATCTACTGATGCAGTCTGAGGATGCTTTAGGAAAGGTCTTTAATGTTTGTGGTGATGTTCCTAGAAAAATGGGATTCTTTACTGATGAGCTTATTAAAATAAGTAAACTGGAAGGTGTTACTAAGTGGGTAAATCCAAAGTATTACAGACCTATTGACATTGATTATCAGCACGGAGACTCAAGCGAGCTTAAGGAGATAACTGGTTGGGAGCCAGAGTATACAATAGAGCAGACACTTACTGATCTGCTTAACTACTGGATTTACAAACTAAGCTGATGGGAGAGCTATTCTTACATAACCTAGATTACTACAACACTAAGTTTAAGTGTTGCAGTTTTGTAGAAACAGGAACGGGAAAGGGCACAGGACTTTCTCACGCTTTAAAGTATAGTTTTGATAAGCTGTACAGTATTGAATATATGGAGGAGTTGTATAAAGAGTGTGTATCAAAATTCGATGACGATAGACTTACTCTAATTAATGATAACTCATTGAACGGTCTAGAAAAAGTTCTAGAAGAACTTGATGAAAGGCCAACCTTGTTCTGGTTAGATGCACACTTCCCAGGAGCAGATTTCCACTTCAACTCATACGATTATCTAGAAGATCAACCTGAACTTCACAAGCCTCTTAAATATGAAGTAGAGCTTATAGCTTCAAAAAGACCTAACTCGAAAGATGTGTTTATCATTGATGATCTACAAATATATGAAGATGGTCCATTTGAACTACTAAACCAAGAGTTTAAGGATAAGTATGGTGATCTAGGAATTGAATTTATAAACGAAGCTTTTGCGAAAACTCACGATTTTAGTAGAGATTATAGGCACCAAGGGTTTTTAATTATTACACCAAAGGAGTTAGAAAATGAAGTATGATAAAACTATTTTAAAGGATGTTCAGGGCAGCCATCATCAGATTCCTAAACGGATATACCAAAGTAAAGAACTTCAGATAGAAGACATCCTTTCTATAAATCAGAGGTTTATGGGAGCGGGTATGTCTCAAAATTATTTTTCTCTCCCCTGGTTTGAATACTACTTTGATGCTAACCAGTTTGAGTATATCGTGGAGTTTGGTAGCCAAAAAGGATGTCTTAGCACATACTTCGCTAATTATGCAGGTATAACAGAGAAGGTTTTTTTTGATACCTTTGAATTGTTTCCTGATAAGGACTGGTTTAGCAGAGAGCATGAGGGGGCAGGGCATTGGTTCTCTAAGTTAGCAGACATATCTCCGTACATAAACTTTTTTCATATAGATGTCTTCGGGGAAGAAGCAGTTAACCATGTTAAAGAGAATGCGTCGGACTTAAAAACCTTTATCTTTTGTGATGGTGGAGACAAGGTAAAAGAGTTTAACACTTACGCACCTCTTTTGAAATCTGGGGATTGTATTGCTGTTCATGATTGGGGTCACGAAATATTCTTGAATCAGATTGAAGAAACTATAAAGGCACATGACTTAATTATTGATCCTTTGTTTGCCGAGTCTGCTACCAAGTATAACACTTGGATTATGCCATTTAGAAAAGTGTGATATGCAAGAAAAAATAGATATAGTGATTCAAGGTGCTTTGATGGATAATACCATCAATACGGCTACTTATTATTCTCAACTCGATTTTGTAGACAACATTGTTGTATCCACTTGGGAATCTGAGAGAGAGAAATTACAAAATATTCCTGAACTTGATAAAGTAAAATTTGTTTTCTCTAAACTACCAACTCATGATGGTGGGGGTAATGTTAACTATCAGATAATATCCTCAAAAAACGGAATAAGTGAATGTTCTAATAATGTTGTTGTAAAGATGAGATCAGACCAGACTATAGTTTTGGATGATATGAGGATGCTGGACAGGTTTTATAATAAGTTCAGAGAGGGAGATGAGATGTTTGTTTTAGGAATGGGGACACACCATCCTTACCACCCACAGGACCATGTTTTCTGGGGTCCTCGTAAGTCCTTAGAGAAGTTGTTTGAATGTCCTCTTTCGACTTGGCCCTCATACCATAATCCTAACTTTAGCACTACTCACTACAGGGCTCCAATGTACTTGGGGGCCTATTACTATTCTACATTAAGTGACACTGCAAAATATCACTTTGATAATCCTAAAGATTATCTGTTCGATGGTGCTAGTAAAAGAAATGAGGCGTTTGAAGAATACTATAAAATCCAAGGAAAAGGTTTTAAGGTGTTTCCCCGCGTAAGAATGGACTGGCACAAGTACAGACAAGGGTATATGTACGATTTCTACGCTGCTCAAGGAGAAGTCTACTATGATGATAAGTGGGAGTGATAAGCTTTTAACCAATGAATAAGAAAATCAAAAGAGGGATGGAGGCAGAGTTTAAGGTAAGTAAGCCATCTACATTATTTATTGATTTAGATGGGACATTACTAAAACACGCTCATGCATATTCCAATATTGATGAAGATCAGCCTCTCAATCAGCATGTGATTGATAAGCTAGATTATTGGGATTCATTAAATCACAAGATTATTTTAGTTAGTGCAAGGAAGGAGTCTGCAAGATCTGTAACAGAAAGCATCTTAGAAAAGAACAAAGTTCCCTATGATGCTTTGATTCTGGGACTCACTAGCGGTAAGAGGTACATCGTTAATGACAAATTACATGTAGACGATGATGATAGATCCGTGGCTATTAATGTATTAACAGATAGCGGATTCAAAGGTCTGTATTTACAGGAAGAAAAAAAGATGAATATTTTAGTCCCTATGGCTGGTCTAGGCTCTAGGTTTGAGAAGGCGGGATATACTTTCCCAAAACCCCTGATTGATGTCGCGGGTATTCCCATGATCGAAAGAGTGGTAAAGAGTCTGTCTTTTGAGGGTCACTTTATCTTCTTAGTGCAGAAAGAGCACAACGAAAAGTATAACTTGAAAAACATGTTAAACATTATCGAGCCTAACTGTAGTGTGATTGAGGTAGACGGCTTGACAGAAGGTGCTGCTTGTACCACGCTTTTAGCAAAGGAATTGATTGATAGAGATGAGCCGCTGCTAATCAGTAATTGTGACCAGTTTCTTGATTGGGACACGAACGCCTTCTCGGAATACATCGAAACAACGGATGGAGATGGAGTAATTGTCTGCTTCCCAGACACACACCCAAAGTGGTCTTTCGCAAGGTGCGATGATCAAGGTGTCATCTCTGAGGTTGCAGAGAAGAAACCTATCTCAAACCAAGCAACTGCGGGCATTTATTTCTGGAAGAGGGGTAGCGACTATGTGAAGTATGCAGAGCAAATGATCGAAAAGGATCTGCGTTTCAACAATGAGTTCTATGTCTGTCCAGTATATAATGAGGCTATTCAAGATTCAAAAGTAATCTACAACTACAGAATCGAAAAGCAGCAGATGAAGGGACTAGGCACTCCTGAAGACTTACAATACTTCTTGAAAACACATGATCTATAAGATTGCACATAGGGGGAATATCAAAGGTAAGATTCCTGAGAAAGAAAATAAGGTATCATATATTTTGGATGCTGCCAAAGATTACTTCGTGGAGATAGATGTTTGGTTTAATGATGATGAGTTTTGGTTAGGACATGATGAACCCACCGAAAGAGTCGATCATTCTTTCTTGTTGAACAAGAGATTTTTCTGTCACGCTAAAAATATAGAAGCCCTTCATGAGATGATGAAACGAGGCATACATTGTTTTTGGCATGAGACTGACAAAGTAGCACTTACATCAAAAGGATTTATTTGGAAGTATCCTGAGGTGTATTATGAGGGATCCCTATGGGGAGTTTGTAGCGATTACTTATGAAAGCACTTATACTACAGGGGAATGATAGGCACACCTATCGCCTACAGCAAAGCATGACTGCCTGCGGTTACAATACGCAGGTGGTTAGTTCTTATAAGGATATTCCTAAGGAGCATGTGGATGTGTGTTTCATTGATCCTAGTTTATCTTACGACCCCTCTCACAGAATAAACGCTGATGTTTGTATGTTCTATGATTGTGAGGATGCCCCTACAGACTTTGATTTGGGAGAAGTCTTTTATTCTTTGAAAGATAAAGTTCATTTCTATGCAAAGATGAACTGGGTAGGAGAGGATATAGATGGCGTAAAGTTGATAGGCTTTCCCATCGTTAATGCTTTACAACTCTCTCAAGTAGCCGAGGCAGAGCTACCAGAGTTTACTTACAGGAATGCTATTCCTTTCTTTGTAGGTGCGCCCACATTTCTCGGAAGACATGAGCCAGTGGAAGGTAGACCATACCTTTCAAACGCTACTACAAGGAGCTTGGGGAAGTACGAAGACCATTTAATGTATAACCAGAGAATAGACTGGTTGCTTTCATTAAGGGAAAATAATATTCCTCATGTAGGAGGTTTAGTTTTTAAGGGTGATAATCTTTCTGTAGAATGGCAGTCGAAATACTTTGGAGAAGGTGTTAGGGACCTTGCTTGTAATGCTGCTAACAGACAAGAGTTTATTAATGCTCTTGTGTCCAATAGGATAGGTTTGAACCCTACAGGACACGATAGGAATAGCTGGAGAATCTACGACTTGATGGCAACTGGATGTATTCTCATCTCTACTGAGATGAAAGGACAGAAGGCATTATACTCTCCTCGTAAAATAATAACAATAAATGATGGTGAGGATCTAGGGTCTACACTATTATCATTACAGCCAGACTACCGTGAGCTTTGGAAGGAGTGCCAATCCAATAGAGAAGTTCTTGCTGGCTTGACATCTGATAGAGCAAGAAAGGACTTCTTGTTACAATTAACATGAAAAAAGCATTAGTATGTGGAGCGGGTGGTTTCATAGGAGGCCACATGGTAAAACGCCTTTTGAGTGAAGGTTACAAGGTTACAGCGGTTGATGTAAAACCTTTTGAGGAGTGGTATCAAAAACCTATCAAAGAAGCATCTTGCCACCAAAACTTTGATCTACGAGAGGCTGTTCTTGTTGATAATGTTATAACAATTAATCAGTTTGATGAAGTTTATCAGTTCGCTGCTGACATGGGTGGTGCTGGTTATATCTTCACAGGAGAGCATGATGCTGATGTGATGCACAACTCTGCTACAATTAATTTGAATGTAGCATATGCAGTAGCTAAGTTCAGTCCTAAGACTAGATGCTTCTACTCATCCTCTGCGTGCATTTATCCAGCACACAACCAGACTGACCCAGACAACCCTAACTGTGAGGAAAGCTCTGCATACCCTGCTAACCCTGACTCAGAGTACGGATGGGAGAAGTTATTCTCTGAGAGGATGTGGAGATCGTTTGCTCGCAACTATGGCATACAGGTTCGTATAGCACGCTTCCACAACATCTTCGGTCCTTACGGTACTTGGACAGGTGGTAAAGAGAAAGCTCCTGCTGCAATGTGTCGTAAAGCACTAGAGACTACCCCTGGAGCAAAGATGCAAGTGTGGGGTCCAGGAACACAAACAAGATCCTTTATGTACATAGACGAGTGCATAGAGGCTGTACGCAGGCTAATGGAGTCTGATGTAGAGGATGTAATCAACATCGGGTCCGATGAAATGATTAGTATTAACAATCTAGCTCGTATGGCACTTGACCTAGCAAGCCGTCAGCAGACTGAGATTGTAAATGTGGATGGCCCAGTAGGTGTCATGGGCAGATGTTCAGATAACGATATGATAGAAGAAAAGCTGGGATGGCGTCCTACTATGAAGCTGCGTGATGGCATGAAGATCACGCTCGATTGGATTAAAGGAGAGATGAGAAATGGCTAAATCAATTCATTACAAGAGAGTAGACGAATTTCACAAGGCATACGACATGCCGAGAGGCACAGTTACTGTTAGTGACGATTTTTCTACAGTTACTAAAGAAGACGCAGATCGCATCAAGCTACGCTTCGATCTTAACGCAGAAGAGTTCCGTGAGCTTGTACAAGCAGAGTCCCCAGCAGAGATTATGAAGGAGGCATGTGACCTCGTTTATGTTATCCTGGGTATGTTTGTAGAGTTCGGCTGGGACTTCGATGAAGCATTCAAAAGAGTGCATGAAAGCAACATGAGTAAGCTCGATGAGGAAGGTAAGCCAATCCGTAGACAGGACGGTAAAATACTCAAAGGTCCTAACTACAAGGCACCCGATTTACGAGATCTCGTCTGATAAAAGTCAAATTTGAGCTATTATAGACTATGCGCGATGATGTAATTAAGTCCCTGAAATCAGCAGGGATGCTTTCAGATCAGAACCTCGACCTTGGGTTCGTTTCAACAGGGTCCTACGCTCTCAACAAGATCTGTTCTGGTGACTACCAAAAGGGAATCCCTATCGGTATGATCACGCAGTTCCATGGCGAGGCATCAACTGCCAAGACAGTATTCGTAACACACATTCTTGCGAACGCACAGAAGCAAGGTTACTATACTATCTTGGTGGATGCGGAGAACGCATACAACGCAGAGTTTGCATCAACACTAGGTATTGATCCAGAGAATCTTATCTATACTGCTCCTCCTACGCTAGAAGATTGCTTTGCCAGCATGGAGGCACTTATCAAAGAGATAAGAGAAACTGATAAGGATACTCCAATCGTCATTGGCTACGATAGTATTGCTGTATCACCTAGCAGAGAGGAGACAGAGAAGACCGACTACGAATCACACCAAATGACAGGTGCGATGCGTGCGAAGGTTACAGGAGCCTGTTTGAGAAAGATAAACCCACTGCTGCGAGAGCATAAGGTTGCCCTGGTTATTGTGAACCAGATCCGCAACAAGGTGGGTGTTATGTACGGTGATCCTAGAACACCAGCAGCAGGTGGTAAATCACTTGAATACTACCTCGGTCTTAACTTCATGACCTCTGCTCCAAAGAATGATAGGATTCAAGACGATAATAAAAGCGTGGTTGGTATCCGTGGTAAGATAGCTAATGTAAAGAACAAGGTCACAAAACCTTTCCAAGATGCGGAGTTTGAACTACTATACGATGTGGGTCTAACTCCTCACTATGGAGTGCTTGATCTTCTGGTGAAGGATAAGATAGTAGAAAGGTCTGGTGCTTGGTATCAATACAAGGACGAGCCTAAGTTCCAGGCCAAGACATTCAATGAGAGTTTTATGACCGACGAGAAGTTTAAATCACTACGAGAGGAGATAGGACTATGACAGACTTTATTAAGCAACTCGATAAGCTCATCGAGAAGGCAATGAAAAAAGAACTTAGTAAGGCCAAGGCACCTGAACCTACTATACAGGAGTACAAGGACATCGAGGACTACCAGCGCAAGACAGGTAAGCGATTCCGTATGCTGAAAGAGCAGAAGGAGCGTGGACTGACCCGTGAGGAAGCCTTTGACGAGATGTTCCCCACTAAGTAACCTACATAGTATAGGAGGTGTCACATGATGACCCGCACTAAGATTAAGATCGGTGAGAAAAACTACATCTACGACGACCAGCTTAGGTTCTTCCTGAACAGGCCAACAGAAGAGAAAACCAAAGCCGCTCTTAATACTTATGTCCAAATGTGGACCATGTATAATGCGATTAACGACCTATACACAGAAGATGATTCCGTGGCAACGCTTCGATGGGATGATGAGTCTGGTGAGGCTCTCTTTACTTTCCCAAAGGAGGGCGTTGTCATGGACACTCTCAAAGATAAGGGATTTACGATAAATGAGTGAACTAATACCTTTAGCATACGACACGCATCCTGATTATTACGACCTAAACATTCCTGATCCCGTTGTGACACGGGATGCAGAGAAGTTTATGGACTGGCTGAACTGGCAGCAATCCATGGTTCCTGAGGTATTTCAGGGTGATCCTTGGGCTATTTACGATTTAGAAGCCTATCAGGCTTTCATTAGCGACTATATATCTGTAAAGGCCGAGGAAGAAAATGGCAAAAGTATATATACCCAAGACGGACCATTTATCACCGGAGAGATTAAAAAAGGCTTGCGCTGATATGCTCAAGCAGGCAAAGGAAGATAGAAACCTAGCCAAACAGGCATACGAGTTCTTCAAGGACATTGTAGATAACTCTGCCCACTCCGATGAATTAAGAGACATTGACGCTCGTAAGTGTATGATCGAGTGCTTAAAGCTCATGCAATCTGCACAGAATGTGGCGATTAAAGGTTTGGATACCTTTATCAAAGCAGAAGAAAAACTCAGCAAGAGCAAAAGCACTACTACTATGAAGGAGGACGCACCTCCATCATGGAAAGATCTAACCGAGTAAATAATATGTCTAACGACAAGAAATCATTTAAAGTATTTTGTGACGCAATCAACGAGATCATCTCTGTTAAAGCGTTGAACACTGACGAACTAGAGAAGTATCGCCAGGATGTTCACAAAATGATTCAGAAGTCTACATCAATAGACCTCCTTGATTACGAGATCAAACTCATTAATGATTTTGTCGTAGAAGGTAGCAAACTCCTCTCAAAGTGTGAGGAGACTATTAAAGAATCCTACGAGGAAGACTTCGATCAGGTTTACGCTGGCATTATAGAGAGTATCTATATGTCAGTGTGTCAGGTATATCCTAACCTGCAACTGGAGAACATCGTACAGAGTATCAACCATGAGACTTTGAAAGGGTTTCTTAACTCGTTCCTAGAGGAACTATATGAGAAAGAGCCAAATAAGGCACCTAAGAGAAAATCACGGGGTAGGAATACCAGGGGTAGCAGGCAAGAACCTGCCACAAAGAATACTGAACGCTCTCTTAAGACGCTTGATGATATTCGCAAGCTAGAGGCAGAGCTTCGTAAAGAGGTTATTGGTCAGGATGAGGCCATTGATAGTGTTATTCGTTATGTGAAGCTTATGGTAGCTGAACTAGCGTCAAACATTTCTCTTATGTTTATTGGTCCTACTGGTGTAGGCAAGACCAAGCTGGCTAAGGTTCTAGGAGATCATTACTCTGGTAACTTCTTTAAGATCAACTGTTCTGAGTACGCACAGCCACATGAGTATGCTAAACTTATTGGCTCTCCTCCAGGATATGTTGGTAGTACAGAGAAGTCTATCCTGCAAGTAAAAGCAGAGAAGAGTAATAAGTGGGTGCTTCTCTTTGATGAGATTGAGAAGGCATCACCTAAACTATTCGACTTCATGCTTGCCCTGATGGACGATGGCAAGGTCATGGCCTCTAATGGTCAGGAGTTGGACTTCTCTGAGAGCATCATCCTGATGACCTCTAACGAGGGTATCAAGGACGCAAACATCGGTGAGAGTACCTTGGGCTTCGGGAAGCAGACAATCACCTACGAGGGCTCTAAGGACGCTATACGCAAATCTGTCAAGAAGAAGTTTAGCCCTGAGTTCATTGGTAGAGTTGATGAGATGGTACAGTTTAACTATCTTAGCAAGGATGATCTGCTCAAGGTAGCAAAACTAGAGATAAAAAACCTACCAGTTCGCAAGACCAAGGCTTTACTCAACTATATAATTGAGAACGGAACTTCGGAACAATACGGAGCCCGTTTCATTGCAAAGTTTATCACCCGTGAGGTTAAATCTCTCCTAGCCGATAGTATTTTGAGCGGAGAGGAACCTAAGACTGGTAAGCTTTACGATGTAAAAGTTAAAAATAATAAATTAGTAATATGAGACGCTCACTTGCACAAAGACAAAGAGAAAAAGCAGCGATGCACGCTGCAAAAAGAAAAGGTGTAACTCCCGCACCTGCTCCTGTAATGGAAGTTGTAGAGGAGGAAGAAGACGCCGCAGAGCTTGAGTATCAAGAGAAGACTACTCGCAAAAAGCGCAGCTATCGTAAGAAAAAGGACCAATGATCACCTTTAGCCGCCTTGGGTGTGCAATACGCCTTTCGTGCTGGAGATGAACTTCGCTGCCGCCTACCCCTTCGGGGGTAGGTTTTTTATAATAAAATCGCTTACGGATATGTACTATCCTAAATAAATTAGACGAGATTTTGCTATGGAAAAGAAATCCATCTTATCTAATGAGACACTCATGCCCATGAGTTTTGCTATTAGTTTGGTAATAGGTACATTTTGGTTAAGTTCAAAATTAACCGACATTGAGGTGAAGGTTGATAAAGTTGAATCCAAGTTGCAGGACCAGTGGAGTTCCACAGAGATGGAAAACTGGTCCTTAAAACTTAAGATGGCAAATCCAGAGATTGATATTCCAGAGGTGAGATGATGTACGATAGATTATTAGATTTACTTTCCGAGAACCAGTTTAGAAGAGGTAGTGGTAGGAGAAGAGGTGTTGAGGCTGTTAGAGCCTCTAAGACCATGAAAAGAGATAAGGCTATATTTAGAAAGCGTCCATCTGAGAGAACACCAGAGGAACAGAAATCAAGAGAAAGAGCCGTAAAACTTAGAAAGTACCTCAACCAAGGAACAACAGATTCCACTATTAGACCAACTCCTGATATCCCAAGATCCGTAGCAGATAAGAGAGAAGGTCAGAGATGATTTGAAACAGGTCCCCCATCGTTCTATAATGGGGTGTAGGAGCAGCGAGTGAGCAATCACCGCTGTCAGAACACGGCTCCTACTGTAATAGACCTATCCTCCTGTAGCTCACTGGTCAGAGCAGTGTTCTTATAAAGCATTGGTAGGTGGTTCGATTCCACCCAGGAGGACCATACAACCATGAAGACTATGAAGACCATTGATCTCCCTCGACCGCGTTTGCGGTACTACGAACTTGCACGGCGAGAAGCCGAAAAATCAGACCACCCGAAGTACAAACTGGGATGCGTGCTTGTAAAAGGCAAGAAGGTGCTTGCCACAGGCAGAAATGATAACAAGACGCATCCTAAATGGGGCCGCAATCCTTGGGGATACCTTCATGCAGAAACTAATGCTCTGTATAAAGCAGAGATTAACGGTGTTGATGTGACAGGATGTGATGTCTATATCTATAGAAAGGGATATCGTCTTGCAAAACCCTGCTCATCGTGCTATAATGCATTGAAGAAAGCAGGTGTCAAGAATGTCTTCTACACCGATCATCGAGAATGAAACAAGCCGAAGTGGCGGAATTGGTATACGCATCAGACTTAAAATCTGACGCCCAGTAGGGCTTACGGGTTCGATTCCCGTCTTCGGCACCATACACTATAATAAGGCATGAAACCTGAATATCATCAAAAAGGGTGGGGCTACGAAATGTGGATCCACAATGACGCAGACTACTGCGGTAAGCTACTATTCTTTGAAAAGGGTAAACGATGCTCTTATCATTATCACAAACTTAAAACTGAAACCTTCTATCTCCAAGATGGAAAGATGCTTATCATGCATGGAGATAGTGACAATTATGGAGAAGCTAAAGAAACCTTGCTAACTTCTGGTGATGTTTTTGAAGTTCCCATAGGTCTTAGGCATCAAATGATAGCTCTTACAGACTGCAACTTGTTTGAGTTTTCCACCCAACACTTTGAGGAAGACAGTTACAGAGTCCTCAAAGGAGACTAATCTATGAAAAATCTTACTAAACTATGTTACT
>Ga0208160_1000528_pt1 | contig 17679 bp, 13 predicted proteins | sample CB_VirMetaG_FD_184536 | JGI IMG/M metagenome (GOLD analysis project Ga0208160, IMG submission 184536) | Freshwater to marine saline gradient viral communities from Chesapeake Bay - CB_1504_1 Viral MetaG (SPAdes) (version 4) | ecosystem: Environmental > Aquatic > Marine > Coastal | place: USA... | reverse complement strand
TGAGGGAAGGGCAACGTCTTATATGAAAGCCGGTCTACGTGGTAGACAAGATAAAGTGTTGTTTTTTGATACAAGCGGAGAAGAATAATGAGCAACAACAGCGAAGCAAACTTGGTAAGTTTTAAAGTCTTACTAACGAGAGACAATAAAATCGTTACAGAGTTTAGCATGTTACCTGAGAATGAAGTAGATAAAATATTTGAAGTAGATGAAAGAGACTTGATAAAGGCTATACTACGTTCAGGTAAGTACAAGATGTCAGGGTTGCATGAATATTTTAAAAGGGAGTTACAAGCTTTAAAGTTGGGGTAGCATTTAACTACCCCCAACCTTTACTTAGATATCTTAATCTTTACAGGCTTTTTTTCTTCAGGAATAATCCTTTCCATTTCTATAGAAAGTAATCCATTCTTTAAAGTTGCTTTCTTGATTTCAATATCTTCGGCTAGATTAAAACTTCTTTTGAAAGAACGTTGAGCTAGTCCTTGATGAATAACTCCTTCAACTTTCTCTTCTGATTTCTCGTAAGAGATTGTTAAGGTTCTTTCTTCAAGAACAATATCAATGTCCTTGTCAGTAAGTCCTGCCATAGCCATTTCAATTGTATAAGTTTCTCCATCCTTGATAAGATTATAGGGTGGATAGGTTGGTGCTTGTTTAGCACGAGATTGTGTCTTCAACATCTCATTAAAGAGTCTGTCAAATCCCACATAGGTTGGTGTGAATAGACCATTAAGGTCCAATATATTTCTGCTCATAATATACTCCTTTTAATAAGCAAGTTTATAATAGCCTTAGAACACTCATAGAGCCATTCTAAGAACGTTTCTGATACTATCCTATATGAGGATACCTATCAAGAAATCAAGTGTTTATTTATCTTCTCTATCAGGAGTATTAGAAGCACCAAAGTAAAAAGATATTACTGCACTTGCCAAGCCTCCTAAATAACCTAACACTAAAGACACGATAGTATCTGAAGTACTGTCAGGCGGTTGTAAAGTTACTAAGAATATGTAACCAAAGAATCCTGTTAGTGTAACGGTTCCTAATATTCTAGGTGTCCAATCTTTACTAAACTTCTTTCTAGCATCTTGTTTATCGTCCACCTCTAATTCAAATACGTCAACCTCTAACTCTTTCATCTGAACTTTAAAATCGTTCTCAGCCATTTTAAGTTCAGCCATTTGCTCTGCTGTCAGGTTGTTCATTGCTTGTTCTAAAGACTTAGGATTATTTGGTACTCCCAAGACTTTACTAATAATTTGTCCAGCTTGTCCACCTAATGGACCCCCTATCGCTGCACCAAGCGTAGGAGCAAACGCACCTAATAAACTTTTTAATTTATCCTTCATTGTAATTCCTCTGTTGTTATGGTACCTTCCAATAAATCATTCACCGCATCTAATAAAAAATCAGGAGCATCATCTACATATGGATTGTCTTCGTTCCATGCAACCATAAACGCCTCTACTAAAGTTTCATAAAGCGGTCTAAACTCTTCACGCTTTATCCAAGCTAGACCAGACTTTGTACGGGCTTTACAATCTATTCGATATGCCACATCCATTTGTTTTTCTGTGTAGAGTAACATTAGACTTGCTCCAGTACCATAGCTTGTAGTTCTTTGCTACGTCTACCAACTTGTTTAAACCATCTGCTGTCTTCCATTTGAACAGCCATTTCTTCCCAGTCATGGTGTTGACAAGCTTCTATCATCTTACGAAACTTTGAAAGCCTTGAACCGCCTAGATTAAAACACATATTAACTATGACTCTTTGGATAGGTTCCGGTAAGTTTTCAAACACATGGTCGCCACCGATAACATGGATAGCTTCGTGGTAATGTTTGTCAAAGTCTTCATCAAAGTACATGTCAACAACTTCTTGTTTAACAGGTGTACCAAGTTCCCAAGTATACTCAGGGTCACTAGGCTGACATAGATGTCCAACACCAAGAGTTTTATAGCCTAGACTATCTTCATAGATTTCCAAGACTTCACCCTCGTGTCTCTTAATTTCAGCTTTACAAAGTTCTCTGTTCATTATTTAAAACCTAATATTTTCATTTGATCAACCAGTCCACCTTCTCGCATAGATACAACTCTTCCACCTTTTACAGCTTCTTTAATTTCGTCTGTTATCTCTACACTAAATGCATTATGCTTTTTAGGCACGGTAACAATATTGTCTTCCATAAGTTTTTTATTTTCTAAAGATTCTCTAAGCATCTCAAAGGCTTCATCCTCTCCAAATTTTTCTATGTTCTTCTCATACATGTGTAATCTATAAGCATCTTCCGGTGTAATAATACCCTCTTCGTATAGTGGGTCTATATACAATACATCATTTTCTTTTGAAACAGATTCACCATATTTTTTAGTAAACTTATTAACAGCAGCAGGGATTTCTTTATTATAAATATCTATAACTTTTTTACCGTCTCCTTCTAAGGAAGCTGCGTCATATCTTTTAGATGTATTAGCAAAATTAGCAGCTTGGAAAATCTCATCCACCAGTTGAATTTTTGTAAGATACCTACCTCTAGGACTAAACACAGATGTAATTAAATCTATATCTATACTAGGTATATTTCCATCTTCTATATCTTTTAGAAATTTTGCTTTTTCTTTTTCATCTATAAAATATTTATTTAACAAATTTTCTTTCGTAATTGGTTCTGCTTTGGATTGATAGGTTTTTACATTATCTTCTATTACATCTTCTCTTTGTAAAATAAGTTTTGGATTTTTCAATTCTTTAGAAGTAAGTTTAGAATCAAAACCGTGCACATATTTATGTGGTAAAGGCAATATAGTTTTTTCAAAAACATATTCTTCTTTATCTTCAATAAAAGCTTTTAATAATCTAGATGATTCAGATAAAGTTTTTTGAACATACTTAAATTCACTAGCCAACATCGTTCCAATTTGACCGAACTTTTTTGGCAAGTATGAGGATTGGATTAAAACATCTAAATGTTTAATTAGGTATTCGACTGGGTCGACTCTTTTAGGCATAGCTGCGGATAGCTCTTCAAAGTGCTTAAATAGATCCATCGTTTTCAGTATGTTCGCAGCTACCACCTTTTGATTTTCTTCTGGATATTTTTTAAGATTAGTTAAAAATTCTTTTAGAGCATTTAAAAAAGTACCCACATCGCTGCTATAAAAGTTTACACTTTTTTTCTGTGTTGTTTTTGAAACAAAATCATCAAGGTCTTTTGCAAAGTTTTTTACCGTATCAGATACTTCTGGAGCCTTTGCTATCTTTATAGCGTTTACGATATCAACTTCTTTTTGATTTCTTGCTAATTGTTCAGTAGCATTTATAAACGAAACCCTATCATAATTACCTTCGGCAGCAAGTTTCATTATATCTCTAACTACAAATGTTGCCCAATCTTTTTTATACGGGAAGTCTGCTATCTCTTTACCTTCTGACTTGTATCCAAACTTTCTACCAGCAGCATGAACATCTGACTGAATCTCTTCTACAAACAATACGTTTTTACCATCAACATCTGTCCTATCTGATACTCTATAGTGAGCAATCTCATCACCCCCACCGAAGTGCTTAGTACCTTCATCATCGGTAAACTTCATTCCAGCTTTTGGATTTTCGATGTGTAATGTAAACTCTCGATAGTTTCTTGCCCCACCTACAGGCAATCTAAATCCACTGAAACCACCATACTTAGTAGGCAGTGTTCTGCTTAAAAGTTCTTTATCCGTTACATTTCCTGAAGGCTGACTCTCTCTCAACAAACCAAGTAAAGATTCCTCCCTGTATGGTTCATCCCAAATTTCACCAATGTAGTCAACGTCTCCATTTACACGTGCTTCTTTTTGTAAAACAATCTGTGCTTCATCAAAGGCTACTTCTGCTGCATCATCAACAATTTCTCCATCTATCAGTGCAGTATATTTATCACGCTCATTACCTATAATTTTATATTCAATACCGCTGTTCTCTCCCACAGTAGTATAAACTTTAAACGACATATCGGGTGAGGAATAATTTACATCTGTTAAACGATTTGCAAACTCAATAGCGTCTTTTTCTGTTTGAATAATTGGCTTCATTTTTATACCATCTTCTAGCAAAGCCTCATACTCACCTATACTTTGTACAGATTTTTTATCTATTATTTTTCCTTTATTGTTAATTACATTGAAGTTTGGTAAATCGTTTTCAAAGACTTGTGTCATATCTATATAGTCTACTAACTCATCTAAATCATTTTCGTTAAAATTTTTCACTTTAAAAGCCGGTGATAATTCAATTAACTCGTTTTTAGTTCTTTCAAAAAACGTATTCTTTTCTTCAAGAGTAAGCTCTTTAGACATTGCTTCATCGTATTCTAATTTAAGAGCTACTTCTGGATTACTTTCAGAATAATATGGTGCATCTTCTCTTCTTTCTATTCTATAAATTTTAGGCTTTCTTTCTTGAATAGATTTTATAACGTCAAAAGGAGACCAGTCTTTAAAGTTATTAGACTCTGTAGCAAGTTCATCAAAATCTACAAAAGCAATTTCTTCTTGAGATATGCCTTGTCTTTTTGGAGAACGTAAATAATTAACTAACTGTTGACCGGTTTTAAAATTATTTTGTTTTTGTGCTTGGATAGCTTCTTCCTCTAATGCAGATTTATATCCTGCTAAATCATAGCTTGGTTGCAATCCTTTCTTTCTAATTAAAACACCGACACCCGACATCTTATATTTGTTAGGTAAATCAACAACCTCAAACTCTTTACCAAGCGTACCTGATAAATAATCTTTTAGCTCCTCTCTTGTAAATCCTTTTTGATATGTACCCCTTGCGGTAATCAATTCAGAATCAGAGATTTGTTGTTTTGCATTTGGCAAAGCTTTTAAAACATCATCTTTTGATCTAACAGTTATAACTGCAAGACCATCATCATCTAACAAGCTACCAATTTTTTTAACAGCTATATCTCTGTCTACTTTAGGCAAGACATTTAAAACAGAAAAGTTAGTAATAAAATTATATTTTCTTTGTATCTCTTCTGGCTTTATATAATCCGGTGTTCCGTATTTCTCAGCCTTATCCAGCTGTGGATATGGTTCAAATGTATCCGCTTTTAAAACTTGTCTAGCTTGATTGATCTGTATACCTGAACCATAGTCTAGTGCATCATACTTGTTATAGTCTTCCATAATTTTAGAAGCTTTATCATACGTACCACCGGTTGTAGCTATCTGAGTTTTCTGTGCTTGTGCAGGATCATACTCAAGTTTTTGAGGTACCGTTTTAGCTTTTTGGAAAGCTTTTAAAAGAGGACCGCCTATTGATAACTGCACACGCTTACTCTGCTCTGCATAAGATAACCCTGTATATGGATCAACTCTATCGGCAGGATCATCTTTGGTGTATGGAACTTCTTGAATACCTTTTACTAAACCACCCTCAACAAAACCAAGACGATCAAACGTTTCCATTTCGTCTTCACTATAGTTTTCTTTTAATTCTAATAGTGGAAGCTTTCTAAACTTACCATCAATCTCACGAATCAATCTATTTAATTGACTACGAGAGACCTCTGGATGCATCTTTAAAAATATATCTTTCTTCTCATCGCTAACGGTAAGAGGTTTAAAATATTCTAACTCAGGATTAGTTATTTTAAAATCTTCTCTGACGATACTTGGAAGATTTCTTTCTATCATAACCAACTCTAACTGAGCTTTGTTTAAATTATAGAACGGTTCTTTACCTTCTTGTTTTCTTATTTTATCTAATTTTATTAATTCATTAAAATGAAATATTTTATTTTTAGTGCTAACATATTGCTTGTAATACATTCTATTAGCAGCAGTGTAGTTATCTAAAAAGTCTTGCAGTGTTGTTTCTTTTTTAGCAATGTTATTGTACATAAGAGTTCTAGCATTGCTTGTTTCTCTATTAAACTTATAAAACTCTTGATGCATATTTTTAAGTAAACGTTTGTTATCTACTTTATTAAATCTAAATCCTGTAAAGTTTGCAAATTTTTCAGAGCTGACATCGTAACCAACACCATAAATATCTTTGTCTCCTGCTTTAGCTTTTTGAAATCTTTCTAAGTTTTTGTATGCTCCCACTTTATAAAGCTTTTCAGCTATATGTTTCCAAGCAGCAATCTCATTATTTACAAAGGTATCAAAGTCTGGATTCTCTGTTTCAATCCATCCGGGAATATAATCTCCGTCTTCTGTTCTACCATTTCTAAATATTCTATCTATTAATGCTTCAGATAAAAGGGTCTCAGTTGTTAGTGGTTCCAAAAATTCTTTTAAAGATTTTGAAAAAGCTTGACCAAGTCTTTGATCAAATGTTCTTTCATCTAGCTCACCCTTACCAAATATAGCATCATAGATAGGATAAATAATAGTTTCATTAACAGGTGCATCCGGATCATTAAATTTTAAATCAGCCCAAACAATATTACCATCTTTATCCATATCCCACAACCATCTATCTCCGTTGTAGTCTTGTTTGTTTAATTCTTTTAAATGATATTTTTCTTCATCACTTAGTCCAGACAGCTTTCCAGTTATATAGTCTGCTCCTGAAGCCCCAACTCCACCGCCCAATAATGTTTGAGAACCTAGTCTAGCTGCTCCTCTACGTTGTAGTGTTGCATTACCACTATTTAATTCTTTCCATCCTTGACGATAAGTATGAAATATATTTCTAAATCTTTCTACATGAAATGAAAAGAAGTTACCATAAGGTGAGTATCTTAATGCTTTTATAGCAGCAGGAATCATATCATAGGTAGGCATAGTGTTCCTAATAATTTCAGCTGCCATGTTTTCTAATTCAGAAATAGATTTTTCAGGGTATGCCTTTTGTAAAGTTTTTAATTCTTTTTCAAATCCAACAATCTTCCAAATATCATCCTCTGCTACATATACATCTTCGATTGTTTTGTAAGTTTTTTTAAGTGGATTATATTGATCTAACCATTTACCCGCATTGGTTTTACTTGCAGACTCCATTAATAATTTAAAATCACCTATCCTCGCATTTTGATTTACAATGCCTAGTCTAAGATATTTATTATATAGTTCTTGATATTCTTTTTTACCTGTGCCTCTTATCTTAGTAGTTACAGTTCTGAAAGCTTCCCAAGTGTCTTTTGATAACGGATTAATTCCGTTGTTGAGTAATATCTTTGCACTACCGAATAAGTTTCTTTCGTGAGTAATATTATTTAATACAGTAGCTGCTGATTGAGCAAATCCTTTTGCTGCAAATAACAGTTTTCCTACTGCCAAAGCAGACTCGCCTACAACATTATCAAAAAATGTTTTATCTGCAAATGTAGATATTGGTTTTACTAACGTAGCATAAGTTTTTAAGTCAGTAAACTGACCGTCTAAAGATCCAAATTGTTGACCTTTAATTTGATATCTATAGTTTCCTGTGGCATTTTCAAAAAAGAATTTATCTTTTCCAAGTCTATAATATTTTTCCATTAAGTTTTTATCATACAAATATTCTGATAAAGTTTTTAATGTACTGAATACTCGTGCACTCGGATTAGTTTCTTCTCCTAGAAGATCTCTAATAGGCTGTGCAATCTTTTGTCTTTCTCTAAATAAAGTTTTACCGTTCTTTGCACCGTATAGCACGTCTGTAAAATCAAATAAATTTTTACTATACTTTGCATTACTAAGAATATTTTTAACCGCTGCTTTTGCTTCTTCTCTTAAAACATCATCGGTCTTTCCTTGACTTCTTTTTAGTCTTGGATTTTTTAATTTCTTATAAACAAAATCTTCTGCTGCTTCTATGACTTCTTGAGATGGTCTCCAATCAGGACTTTCAAACTTTCTGTAAGTTTTTCTTAAGTAACTGCCTAAGTTAGTAAAAATTTCTTTTCTTAATTCTGGATTAATTCCTGTACTTTGTGCCAAGTGTGCAGATAGTTCATCAATCGTATCTCTCATTTCTTTTGCAATTGGCTGCATACTTTCAGGTAGCATTGTAACATCAAGCTCTGGGTCACTGAGAAACTTATCTAAATCACTTCGTAATTTGTCCTGCTGCTGTCTATTTACTTTAAACATTCCTTCTTTGGATAACAAACGAATTTGTTTTTCCATGCTAGTCATAAGCTGCTCACCTTTACTAGCCCATGCAAGTTTTGCATTTTTACTTTGATTCAATACTTTAAACATTTCTGGAGTATGGAATCCTCTTGATCTAAACATTCCCTTTATTATATCAGCAGATTCTCTTAATCCATCTTTAGTACTTTCACTAAACATTTTAAAAGGTGTATCATCGCCACCTTCCTTGACAAGTTCTTCTGGAGTTTTCGATCCTTTACTTGATTCAGCAGCTTCTTTGATGGTCTCTACTATAGTTTCTTTTTGTTCAGCAGTTGTAGAATTTTTAACTCCTTTAAAGTAGTTAAACATTTCTCTGCCCGATCTAAATGTTAATCCACCTACTTTTATTACACCAGCAATTGCTCCCGTTAAAAACAATCCATCAAATAATAAAGCAACTCTGTTTTCTCCAACGCTTTTATTTTTATCAGCAGTAACATAGTCTATTAAGTTAGATAACATTTCATTATCATCACCAACCATGTCACCAATAAACTGTCCAACAACCGCAGTCTCAGGATCAATAACCCACTGTGACGCTATTTCTCCACTTGCCAACATTTTAGTAGCTGCTAAAGTTTTTGGAAATCTAGGTTTTATTTTTTTAACGTTAGCACCTTGATAAAGCTTTTGAAACTTTTTAATTTTTTGAGCATCTATGGTTTTACCAATACTGTTAAATACTTTCATACTACCAGCATAAGGTACTGCAAAACTTCCTACCTCTTTAGCTAATGTACCTGCAAGTGTATCTGGATCTTCAACAACTCCTCTAACACCTGCTTCAGTTTGTTGAGCGTTTACAAGTTCAGGACCGGCTAATACTTGACTTGTGTATGTTAATAAATCATTAGCACCTTTACGTACACTTTCAGGAACCTTACCTTTTAATTTTAAATCTTCTAATAAGTTAGCAGTTCCTTCAGCAATGTTTTGTGGTATACCTGCTGTTGTTTTTCTAACCTCTTCAGGTAAATATCCAAAAGGACCCTTTTCACCAAAAGCACCAAATAAACTTTTATATACCTTTTGACCCCAACCATAGTTATAAGGACTTTCTTTTTCAGGTAATTGTTCTTGTGGTAAAGCCTTAAGCATAAAGCTTTCAAACTCATTATAGTCTCGTTTAGAATATTTTTGCTGGTGCAAGACACCTAAGAGCTGCTTATCAGACATGACAAGCAGTCCAGATTCTGGATTATTTTCTTCTATTTGATTACGTATTAAATCGAGGCGTGAAGCCATATAAGCTCCTTACTAAAAATCTTGTATAATTGATTCGATACCTTCTAAGTCTAAATCGTTTTTCAAAGTATCTACATCAAAATCTTCTGATGAACCACTACTATACGCTGTAAAGAAATCTTTGTAATACTGTTGAGCTTTAATAATTTGTAACATTTTATAATTTCGTATCATGTTTTCTGCTTCTGCTGCTGACACACCTTTGTCGGTCTGAATATTTAAAATTTTCTCTTGTCCTAACGGAGAGTCAATCCATTTATCTAAATTATAAGTACTAGCATTGAAATGATTTTCAAGGAACTTAGACATACCACCACCAGTTAAAATATTTTGTGCATGTTTTTCCACGTGTTCTTGGATACGCTGATCTCTATAAGCAGCCATTTGAGAATCTCTTTGATCTTGTGAAAGCGTAGCATCTTCATTTAACTGTTTTTCTTTTGCTAAAATTTGCTTATCATATTGAATAAACTCAAGAACTTCGTCTCTATACTTATCTAATGATGTTGTAGGAAGACCAACTTCCTGTCTCAGTTTATAATATTTTTCTCCTCCGGGCTTGTATTGCTTATCCCACGCTATAAACTCAGGAGTTTTTTGATAGTTTTCAATGCTCATGTCTTCTGGCTTTACAGGCTTTGCAGCGTCTTGATTTTTTAATGCATTAAATTGTAATAGCTTTGCATTATATGCATCAGTAGCAGCAGCACTTGTAACAGTTTGAAGTATAAATTCTTCAGTACGTTTATCTTCATCTTGAGCATTGAACAATTCTAAAGCTGCTCGTCTTCCACTTGTTGTTTGAAGTGCTTTAAATGCATCACTATTTTTAAATTCAAATTCATTATAAACAGGCTCTCTTGATAATTCTTCAGCAGTTAGTCCAAGAAAACCTACTTTTTTAACAGCATAAGGATCCACAAGTTTTATAGAATAACCTGTGTCAGTCATGCCCGGCATAACTTGTTTATTTAATGTGATGTTAAATAAAGTATCTCCATCAATTCCTTCAATTTTTTTATTAAATAACTCTGCTTCCTTTTTAGCTTGTAAATAATCTCTTTGATATTTTTCATTATCTCCAATACCTAAAGCACCAAATGCTTTATGAACCAAGCTAACGTTTTGTGGTGATGCGATCTTAGCCTTCTCTGCTCTAAATGCATTTTTTATAGGCGTTAAGAAATCTTCCTCACTTTCAATATCTAAACCCTCTATTGACTTCATTCTTGATTGATGCTGCGGTAATAATGTAGAATTAATATATTCTCTTTTCTTATCTTGTTTTAACCTATACATAGGACTATTTCTGTCCTCAAACTCTCTAGGGTCAAAACCTTCGTCATGGTTATCAGGATTATTAAACCAATCTTCTGCTTGTGAATCATAATAACGTACAGCAGTTTGTTCTTTAATATCTTTATCAGCAGCTAATAACTCTGAATACTTTTTATAATTTGATTGAGCATTAGCAATAGAAGTAAGTTTTCTAGCTTCCATTTCCTCTAAATTTTTTATAACTTGAGATTGTTTACTTGCTTCTGCTGCATTAAAAAAGAAAGACGCTAACAAAACATTTCTAGCACGATTATCTTTTTTTCTACCACCAGACAAATACGCACCAGCTAATTCTCCCCATGTTGAACCGGGTGTGCTTTGCTTACCTAATAAACTTTTAAAAATATCGTCTGCCATTCTATGCCTCTTTGTCTAATAAATTATTTTGTTTTGGTTCTCTTTTATTTAATAAGCTTTCTGGTATTTCAGCTTCTTCAATTACTTGCCTAACTTCTGCCGGAACTGAAGCCTCGTTAACTTTACCAGCAGCTTTACGTTGCAATTGTTGTAATGATTTAACACCTGAATTAATTTCTTTTAATTGATCATCGGAAGACATTTCTGATTTAACAACATCATCTCCAGCTTCTAATACATAATCTATTTCTGCTTTTTCTGCTAGTGCCATAATCATGTAGATTGTTGGTTCCATTAATAACATCATTAAGTCAGGATTCCATTTACCTTCTAAAAATCCAGTATACAAAGTAACGGATGCTAAGTCAATCACGCCCACTCCATTATCTAAAGCATTTAAAATATTTAAAAGTGAATCTTCTTGTATTAAAGTATTAAACACATCAAGCATTGCTTCTTTGGGATTTACAAGTTCAGGTGCTTTCTCCCAGTTGTAAGGTTGTTCTGGAGAATTAGTAAGCGATTGACCGGGTATTGGTCTGCCTCTTTCTAAACTTCCTTGTAAAAAATTAATTGCTTTATCTGATACTGCCATATTATACTCCAAATAGTGGCTGATAAATTTGACCTATAAATTGCGAGGCACCATTACCATATAGTGTTTGTTGGCTTAGTTCTTGAAACGAAGGCATTCTTGTTGAATTTGTAGCAGCCATAAATTGTGGACCAACTTCTTGAATATACGCACCTTGAGCTGCTTCTTGTTGTGGTTGAGATGCAACACCTCTATAACCAAACCGTTGCTCTGGCTCTCCTGCCATATATTGGCTAACAGCGGAACCAAGCATTCCCTTTCCGATATCTGGTAAAAAGTCGCTTCCAGTTAAATACTCCCCTGTTGCAGAAATACCTTCTTGAGCCATTTGTCCAATTCTACCAGTTTTAAGTTTTTGCATAAACGATGGACCTTCTTTTATTGTTTGAGCAATAAATTTAGGAGAACGAGAATCAACCCCATAACCACCCTTTTCAATAAGATCAAAATCAATAGACTCATCAAAAGCAATTTGTTTTTGTGTTTTTATAGTTTGTAAATTTGCATCAATTAATTTAGTTTGTTCAGGCGTAAACATTTGACCTGTCTCTAAAAAATTATTCATATCATTTAAAGCATCGGTTACGTTTAAGTTAACTTTAAGAGGTATATCACCATTTAAAGTTCCTTCTGCAAATTTTGAAGTTAAATTAGCAGCTTTCTCCACAGGAGTTACAGAAGTTTCTAAAACTTTATTAAGTGATTCACTTGTAATAGCTTTACCAGTTTCTTGTCTTGCTGCCTGTTCTGCTAGGTTTGATGTCAATAAATCTTCTCCCGCTACTTTAGAAATTGTTTCACCTGTGGCTGCTTCTGTAGCAGCTGCTGTAACACCCTCAGTTGCCATCGCTGTTGCAGCCTCTCCTACTGCCTGTTTCGTTCCAAAACCAAGTGCCCCTTTTATGCCTCCAAAGACACTATTGACTGCTGGACCAAGAATCATACCCAATGCTATACTTCCTAAAAATGATCCTATCTTAGAACTAAAAAGTTTTTTAATTCCTTTTTTAACTTGTTTTGCGACCTTTCTTATAAATCCCATTATATTTCCTCTTAACCGTAAAGTCCTGATTTAAATGAATTACTTAAACTGCTGACAAGATTTGTAAGATAATCATCATATTTCTCACCAGCTTTACCTTCGTTAGCAATAGCAGTTGCAACTATCTGAGCTTTTCTATTTTCTTCATTTTCAAAAGCTCTAAAATCAAAGTCAGCTTGATCACGCAGTTCTTGCCACAAGAAAGCCATTGATTGTGAACTTAAATTAAAAGCATTCATTGCATTCTGCATATTGATTTGATTCTGTGCAGCTGTGTTAATTGTATTAGCTTGTCTTCTCCACTGCACGTTAGAAGCTTCAACAGCTGCTGCATTCTGTGCATTCCATTGATTCCTTGCAAAGTCTTGCTGACTGTTGAATTGATCAACCTGTGTAACTAACTGAGCATTAAACTTGTTCAAGTCTGCTGTTCGTTGTGCATCTCTAGCAGCAGCAGCATTTTCTTGTGTAGCATTAAACTGAGACATTGCATTCATTTGTGAAGCGTTGAACTGACTTGTTTGTGCAGCTAACCCAACCATGAACTGATTAGTTTGATTTTCACTTGTAGCATTAAATTGTCTTGCAGCATTTTCAGAAGCTTGATTGCTTAATAATCTTTGTTGATTTTGTTGAGCCTTTAATATATTAGCTTGTTGCTGATTGCTAAGATTAGTCATATCCATTTGTAAAAATGCTTGAGCATTAGTAATGGCTAACTTGGTTCTTTGATCAGCATCTGCTAAATTCATTTGAGCTAAAATAGATGCATCTTGAATTACAGCTTGTTGTTCGTTACTTGCTTCAGTTAAACCTACAGTCTGTAAGAACTTACTGTTTGATAAAGCTATTTGCTGGTCAGAACTAAACTGAGCCATATCCATTTGGAAAACATTTTGAGCATTTGTCAAAGCTGTTTGCTGTTTTCTAGCTGCATTAGCTTCTGCTTCTTGAGCTTCAATAGTTTTTTGCTGTGCAACACTCGCTTGAATAGCTTGAGCATTAGACTGTGCAATTGGCATCGCTGATTGAATAAGAGCATTGACTAATGAATCTCTACCAACGGTTGAAGCACTTAATCCTCTCTGAGCTAACATCTGTTCTACTTGTGATACAGCAGGTCTTGCCCATACAGGTATTTGTCCTTCTTCAATACCTGCTAACAAACTATCAAGCTGATTGGAAACTAAAGCTTCTTGTGGTAATCCTTCAATGATACCACGTTGTTGTTCACTAAAATCAGCTAGTCTCATTTCTAAAGCTTCTGGGTCGTTACCAAGCTCTGCAATGTCTGCATCACTTAGACCAGCTTTTGCAAGTTGTTTCTTAGCTCTAGTGATTCTTGAAAGTGAACTACCCGCATTGATAGCAGCAGTAGCTTTAGCACCTTCACTTAGTGTTCCAATAACTCTTTCTGTTAAAGCACCTTCAGGTATCTCAACTTCAGCAGCTTCAATGGGTGCAACTCTTTCTACACCAGCAGCTCTTGCAATAGCTTCATCAGATACTTCTCCTCGTGCAGCTTCTACTTCAGCAGTAGGTTCAACCTTTGCTGCTTCCATTTTAGCAGCTTGTATCTCTTCTGGAGTTTGTGCTCTAGTAACTTCACCAACTGTTGTTACTTGTTCAGGTGCAACCGGTGCAGCTTCAAAAGCTTGTGCAGCTGTAGGTGCTACCATCTCTGTAACTTGTTGGGGTACGCCTTCTGTAACTTGGACAGCTTCGGGTATAATACCAGCTTCTGGAACTTGTCCAGCAGCAGCAGCTTGAACCTGTTCAGCAGTTTGTTGAATACGTGCTGTACGTTCTGGTCCAGCTGTAGTTGCTAAAGCTTGTTGACTTGCAGTACCTCCTGAAGTAATATTATAAACATTTCCATTCCTGTCAATTCTCCAACCAGCTCTAGAAGCATCTCCGGCATTACCGAATCCTAGATTTTGCCACCAAAGACCACTACCACCAGTACCACCACCAGTACCACCACCAGTACCACCACCAGTACCTCCACCAGTACCTCCACCATTGCCATTTCGGTTATCTAAAATATCTTCATTAACCTCACCGGTTTCTCTGTCTATTATATTTTTTGCCATAGTAGTTTCTCTTTCTTGTTCTATTCGTTGAGCTTCTAAAGCTTGTTTAGCTTGTAAAGCTTCATTAGCTCTTCTAGCTTCTTCTGCTCTTTGAGCTTCAACAGCTCTAGCAGCCTCAGCAGCTCTAGCAGCTTCAGCAGCTGCCTGTGCGTTTCTTTGTCTTTCAGCTTCTGCCTGTTGTCTTGCTGCTTCTTCTGCACGTCTCTGTGCTTCTAATCTAGAAGCTTCAGCAGCTCTTACTCGTGCTTCTTCAGCTTTTGTAGCTGCTGCAATTCTTTCTTGTTCAACTCTACGAGCTTCATTAGCTCTTTGTTGTTCTAATCTAATCTGTTCAACTCTACGAGCCTCTTCAGCTCTTTGTTGTTGTAATCTAACCTGTTCAGCTTGTCTAGCTTGTTCAACTCTACGAGCTTCATCAGCTCTTCTCTGTGCATCTATCTCAGCCTGTGTAGGTCCTTGAGGTATTGGACTAGAAGCAGGTGTAGCAACTGCTTTAGGAGCAGGAGCTGTTTGTGTAGCTACCGGAGGAGCAACCTGTGGTGCTGGTCTTGGTGCTGGTGCCGGTGCAGGTTTAGGTGCCGGTGCTGGTGTTGGAGCTTTTGCTGGAGTAGGTACTCTTGCTGGAGCAGGTACTTTTGCTGAAGTAGGTATAGCTTTACCAGTTCTTGGGTCTATAACTCTATCACCAACAGCATAACCAACACGACCACCTTTACGCATGTCAACACGTTTACCTGTGGTATATCTTGTTCTTTTACTTTTTGCCATTCTTTTCTTTTCTACGTTTCAACGTACCTAGTACAATTGTTATGGCTGGACCACCACACTTCTTAGACTCTCTAGGCTTTAGACCGTGTTTAATTCCACGTAACAAACGTAACATGCTTTCAGCGTTATCAACTGATTTAGCTTCAGCTTTCTTTACCCAGCGTTCACCACGCTTTACAAAGACTGTTTTACCTTCACGTTTGTATGGCATAGTCTATACCTCTATTTTACTTCCTTTCGAACAATTTGTCAAGCTTTTCATCAATTTTTTGTATACGGTCTAAAAGCATTTCAAAATCGTCTTTAAGCTCTTGCTTAGTTACATATTCTTTTGCAAGTTCTTCACGAGTCCTGTTCAGTAGTATACCGATTCGTTGTATCTCGTTACTGTTCTGTCTAATACTGTAGAGTAGAGGAGCAAGAACAAGTGTTATGAAGACGTTCCAAACGATATAGGCTGAGAGTTCCATGTTATTCTCCTAGCTTTGGAAACTCACCAAGTGGTCTTGTATGTGTTTCAATATCGTATTCGTATAAAGCTGCCAATGCATCTACATCTGCAACACCGTCTATAGTGTTACACATTTCATTAGCCTTAGAACGCACTGAGGCTCTCCATGTGCTTATGTTAGCAGGTACTGCTGTACCACCATCAGCCTCACGTATAATGTACCAGTCAGTGCCTTGTAAGAGGCTTCCAGCTTGTGCATTGATTATAGCTTTATGTGTTGTTTTTAAACCTTGTGTAGTATTGCCTTCATCGTCTGTCACATCGTCTACTTCTTTTGCAATAGCAGTACTAAAACTTTTAGTGACTACACCGTCTGCAAAAGTGAAAGACTCTTGACCGTTTATGTAGTACCTTTCATCTTTACGATTACTATCGTCTATAGTGACTTCATAAATCCCTATAGCTTCTAACTCTTCGCTAGACCATACAGACATAATATTACTTGGATATTGATTGTCTCCTATGGTAAGTGCTGTAGGTCTTGTAAAGACTTTTACTACGTTATTGTTTTCTACTAATGCCCACATAATATATTTCTCCTATCTTGCTGTGGTTGGTATGCCTGTTGATGTTACGAATGGATTTTCTGCAAATGCTATGTAGATGTATGTACCTCCACTAGCAGTATTTCTACCATCAGAACGGAATTTAAAACCATTGCTTAATAAATCCCATTGTTCATTTACATTTCCAGATTCTTCAGCATTATTCAAATTTGGAAATAAAGTTCTTTCTCCATAATTAAAAGGGTCTCTTTTGCTGTCCCAAATAGTCCAATTACTGATTGAATCAATCCTTTTTATCATAATAAAAGCAGGTTTAAAACCTGTATAAACAAATGTACCATTTGCATTTCCATTACCTGTATATTTTCCAAACTTGCTATAGCCTTGTTTGTTAGCAAAAAGATAAGCTACATATGTTCCACCACTAGCGTTAAGACCTGCATTATTAGAAACTCTAAATAATGTTGAACTTGTTGGTGAGTCTCCCCAAATGTTGTTAATTTCTGCATTTGCTGCGGTACTATTTAATTTTAGATAATTACTTGTGCCACCTAAAATACTACTAGCACCAAACCACCAATCGCCTGTAGAATCTTTTCTTTTTACAATCCACCAACTCGGTTGAACTCCTAGTCCATGTCCTATTGTTCGGTTGTCTATGCCATTACCTGTATAAGTAGCTATAGAGAATCCTGCTGTAACATTAGTTTGCACTGTAGAAGTTATTGAGCCATCGGTATTAGAGCTAGTACTACCTGCATTGGCTTTCCAGTTCCAAGCTACATAAGTTGTACCAGATTTATTAAAGTAAGCATTATAATTGCTGTCTGTACTTGAAAAACCATCAGAATCAAATGAACTTAAATAACCATAAGTATCAGCATTACTCTCGCCTTCATAATAAGGTTCATTAGGTGTAAGCTCTTTATCTGAACCAGCTCCTCTTGAACTATCATAAAGTTTGTGTTCAAAAGCATCGGGGCTTCTATTTTTAGCCCATACCATATCAGGTTGAAAACCAACGCCTGTAATACTTACTGGTCTAGAACCATCTCCAGTCCAAGTAATTGTATTAAAATGTGCTGATGGGTCGTC
>Ga0208160_1000520_pt1 | contig 17862 bp, 27 predicted proteins | sample CB_VirMetaG_FD_184536 | JGI IMG/M metagenome (GOLD analysis project Ga0208160, IMG submission 184536) | Freshwater to marine saline gradient viral communities from Chesapeake Bay - CB_1504_1 Viral MetaG (SPAdes) (version 4) | ecosystem: Environmental > Aquatic > Marine > Coastal | place: USA... | reverse complement strand
CTTTCGCAGAAGGAGGCCAAGGCATTGCTTGCCGATGGCTTCAAAGGCCTAAAGGTGACACGCGACGTGGGTGCTGATGAAGGCGATGAACGGGCCAAAGCCCTATTGCAATCACTGAACAAATTGAAGGAGGCATTCCATGTCTGACGAAATCAAGCAAGCGGTTGAAACCATCAACACCGCATTCACCGAGTTTAAGGCCGCAAATGATGCACGCCTTAAGGAAATCGAAACCAAGGGCGCGGCTGATCCCGTGACCGAGGCCAAGTTGGCCAAGATCGAAGCCGATCTTGACGCCGCGCAAAAGAAGGCAGACGCCGCCGTTCTGGCAACCAAGCGTCAATCGCGCATTGTCACCGATGAAAAGGGCAATGAAGTCGATCTGGACCAAAAGGCATTGGCATGGGCCGATATGATCGCCCGCAAATCCGGTTCGCGTGCGTCCAACTTCGGCGCGAAAGAGCTTGATGGTTACAAAAACCAGTTCCTGTCCTACATGCGCAAGGGCGATCAGGTCATGGGCGCGGATGAAATCAAGGCGCTTTCGGTTGGGTCTGACCCAGACGGCGGCTATGTGGTTTATCCTGACATGTCGGGCCGCACGGTGTCGAAGGTTTTTGAAACCTCGCCAATGCGGGCCTATGCATCGGTGCAGACTATCAGCACGGACGCGCTAGAAGGCTTATTTGATCTGGACGAGGCTGCTTCCGGCTGGGTTGGTGAAACTCAAGCCCGCGCTGAGACTGGCACGCCTACCTTGAAGGCTTGGCGCATTCCTACACATGAATTGTTTGCATTCCCAAAGGCCACGCAAAAGCTGCTGGACGATGCTGCAATTGATATGGAGGCATGGCTTGCGAACAAAGTTGCCGAGAAGTTTGCCCGCGATGAATCGGCGGCATTCGTGACAGGCAGCGGCGTCGATAAGCCGCGCGGTTTCTTGACCTACACGGCAGGCACAACATTGCCCGGCACTATCGAGCAAGTGCCAACTGGCGTTTCTGGCGGCTTTGCTGCAGCGCCAAACGGTGGTGACGTGCTGATTGACGCGCTGTATGGTCTGAAAGCCCCGTACCGTGCCAACGCGACTTGGTTTATGAACCGCGTAACGACTAAATTGGTTCGCAAGGTCAAGGACAGCGACGGCGCTTACCTCTGGTCGCCTGGCATTGCTGCCGGTCAGCCTGCATCGCTGTTGGGCTATCCTGTCGCCTCGTTTGAGGATATGCCAGACCCCGCCGCATCGTCGCTGTCGATTGCTGTTGGCGATATGCGGGCGGCTTACCAGATCGTTGATCGGGTTGGCATCCGCGTGCTGCGTGACCCCTACACCGCGAAGCCTTACGTTGGCTTTTATAGCACAAAACGCGTGGGCGGAGATATCATTAACTTTGAAGCTTTGAAGCTGATCCGTTTTAACAGTTAAAAACTAGGCTGGGGGTGATCCTGCCCCCAGTCATTCTAACGCATGAGGAGTAAAGCTATGCGTGACGGTCTTTCTAATATCCAGTTGGTTCGCGGTGCTGATCAAACGCTATCCGGTACAACTGCCAATGCATCGGCTGCGTTTGATGTGCGCGGCTTTGGTTCGGCGGCTTTTGACGTTGAAACTGGTGTCGTAACGGACGCGGGCACGGCGGCTGGTTTTGCCATGGTGCTGCAACATTCCGATACGCTGGTCGGTACTGACTTTGTTGCGGTTCCTGCCGGTGAATTTTCCGGCACTGTTACCGTGATCGATGACGCGGCGGACAACGTGATTGCAGGTTCAATCGGCTATCTCGGCAGTAAGCGCTATGTGCGCGGCGTGTTCACGGGCACCACAGGCACGGATGCTATCGTCCACGTCAAGGCCAACATGGGCAAGCCTGCACGGGCACCAGTTACCCGCGTAGGCGCGACTATCGCCACCACCTAAGTTTAACGAGGGGCTGGGCAACTGGCCCCTTTCATAAGCATAGGGGGCATCATGCAGATCGTATTGCATCAAGATTGGTTATGCGCACCAGAAGGCCACACAACGCGCCACTACAGCGCGGGTGACGTGTTGGAAGGCAAGGCGGCTGAAATGGCTTTGGCCGATGGTGTAGGTTTTAACCCCGTAGCGGGAACCAAAATCCTGCCCGCAATGGAAACCAAACGGGGCAAGCGCAAATGAGCCTACGACCCCGCGTCACATTTACCCAATATCGCGGCCATGCTGTTGAAGTTGGCCCCGCGTCTGAGCCTGTAACGGCTGGGGCGCTGCGGTCGTATTTGGTCGAGACTGAGACATCATTGCCTGATGCTGATGCAAACGCATTGATTGCCGAGGCGCGAAACCTGATCGAGGAAAAAACAGGGCTGGCGTTCATATCGCAAACGTGGCGGATGGTGCTGGACGCATGGCCTTCACAGCGTGAGCCGTGGTGGGATGGAGTGCGTCAAGGGGCTATCTCTGACCTGACCGGCGCACCAGCATCGGTGTATCTGCCGCGCTATCCATTGGCTGCGGTTGAAAGCGTGACGGTCTATGATGACGCAGGCAGCGCAACGGTTGTTGATGTTGCGGCGGTATTTGACGTTGACACATATCAAAAGCCGGGCCGGTTATCGCTGCGGTCTGGCGAGACTTGGCCGATTGCATTGCGCAATACCAACGCTATCGAGATTGTCTATGAGGCAGGCTATGCCAATGCGGCTGCGGTTCCGCCAACTATGGCGCGTGCGGTTAAACAGGTCGCGGCATATCTATACACGCACAAGGGCGACGATTGCCAGATTGATGATGCTATGGCGGGCGTTAAATCGCTGCTATCGGCGTATGTGGTGGCGCGGATATGATCACGCAGCGGGTTGAAATAACGGATAGCGAATGGGTGGAAATCACTCAAGGCTCTCCTATTATTTTGGCCGACGGTGGCGCGTCTGGTTCGTTCATTGTCCACTTTGGCAATACCGCAACACAACCTGACATTGACGCACCTGCGCACCGCGTCCAGACATTCCAAGCGCCTTTGGATTTTACGCAGTATGGGCTTACGGCAGGTCAGCGCGTTTGGATTAGGTCGCAATCTGGTAACGGGTTTATTGTCGTAACGCGTGATGTTGATGTATTTGTTCTGTTCGTACCATCGGGCAGCGATGGGCTTGTTGCATCAAACGGGCTAACTTTTAACGTGATAGAGGCGGCATAATGGTCAATTACAATTCAGCATATACCGGACCGGCCATTGATGCGGCAATAGCCAGGGCCCAAACTTCATTGCAGACCATTGACACCGGATGGGGTGATTATGTTGACACCGCATATACAAGCGGGTCGCCGTTTTTGGTTTTGGCTAATACTGATACTGCGTTGCCGAACAATAAGGGGACCGCGATTGAGACGCAAAAGCCTACCGATGTAACAACATTCTATGACGGTTCTGTCATCACTGGCCGCAATGGTGACGCCATATTGGCAACGATTGACTGCACGCTACTACCAACGGATGTCGCAACTACATTTGTAGAAGTTTGGTTTGATATTGGCGGGACAATTGGCCCTTTATATCGCAGGATTATCAGTTTTCCAAAAGGGACCGGCATTGAGCGACCGTTAAACTATACGGTTGCAGCCTATACGCTTGGCACATGGCAGACCAACGGCGCAACAGTCAAAATTAGGGCGAATGGTTCTCTTAGCGTTTACGGCATCCGCTATGTAATTACCCGCACGCATAAGGCCCGATGATATGTCATGTTGCAAATACAGCGCGGGGATGCTCAAGGAGCCTGTTACGTTTCAACGCATGGGCGCAGCGTCTAACGTAGACGGCAACGTAATCGCGGGCGCATGGGCAACCATAGCCGGAGCGCCTGAGCGCGGTATGGTGCGGCCATTGTCTGGCTATGAGGCATCGCAGGCACAGCGGCTAGGGGCCGAGGTCAAGCTGCTAATCGTCGTGCGCTATACCGAAACCATTGCCGAGGCTGATAGCGTGCTGATACGCGGCTTGCGTCACAATATCCGCTATATCAAAAACGTGGATTTTGCCAACAAATGGCTTGAGATTGACGTGCAAGGCGGGGTGGCGGTATGACGGCCACTATTGAAATCGAGGGGCTAGATCAGGTAAAGGCCGCGTTGAAAAAATACGGGGCCGAAGCTGAGAAGGCGTTGGGCAAGGACATTACGGCTACTGCGCTGGAAGTTGATAGGGCTGTCAAAAAAGAAATCAGGAAAAAGGGCAAGGGCGTCACATACCACCGCATTGCGGGCGATGATGGATTGATGCGCGTATATGCTGGGTCGTTCAGTGCAACCGGGCCGAATAAGATTGTTGCTGTTTTTCGTACTGACGGCAAAGCAAACCTTAGCCCAACTCATACGGCATCCGCAGCGGGTGACGCGCCAGCGCATGACACGGGCGGGCTTATTTCGTCTTTGTACTTCAAGCAAAACAGCAAAATGTCTGCAACCATCGGCAGCCGGTTGGCATATGCCTATTATTTGGAATACGGGACGACAAAGATTGCCCCGCGTCCGGTGTGGCAACCTGAAACCGAAAAGGGGCAGAAAAAGCTAAATGACCGCGTGTTAAAAACATTGGAAAGGCTGGCCAAATGAATCCGATTGAATTGCAAACGGCTATCTATGCGCGGCTTAATCATGCAAGCATCACGGCCACGCTATCCACAGCATACGGCGTCACTGCGGTGTTCAACGAGTGGGTGCCGCAATTGACAGATAGCGGCGACCCGTTGGGCTTTCCGTTTGTCACGTTCTCTTTTCCCGCGTCAACGGCATTCGATGATAAGACCGCAACAGGGCAGGATAGCCTTGTTCAGGTGGACGTATGGGCACGGAACAACGGCACAGGCATCAAGGTTTTGGGGCAGGCCGTCTATGACCGCCTACACCGCCAAGCGCTTGCAGTGACGGGCCATATAACCACGCAATGCGAAGGCATGGTATACGAGCGCGACCCCGACGGCATCACTCGCCGTTGCCGTATGTCGTTCCGCGTTTTGGCAATAGCCTAGCGCGTCAAAGAGTGTTATGTTATAACGTAACGGATATAGCTTAGGAGGCTAAGAACATGGCAGCAGGATCAGGGCGCAGAGTGCGCATTTCAAGCGGAACTGGGGTTGCCGCCGTGGCAATCTTGGGTTCGCGTAGTGATACCCTCACAATCAACAACGAGCCTATTGACGTCACTGATAAGGATGACGCGGGCTGGACTACATTGCTTGCGGATATATCGGTGCGCAATGTGGCACTAGCTGTTGAGGGTGTATTGAAAGATGGAACCCTCATGGCCGTTGCAATGGGCGCGGGGTCTGGATTGCTTTCCGACTACGAAGTCGAAGTTGAAAGCGTTGGCACATTTACCGGCGATTGGTTCCTTGGTTCGTTTGAGACAGGTGGGGCGCATGACGGTGAAAACACTTTCAGCGCATCGCTTTCATCGTCTGGTGCAATCGTTTACACGGCGGCGGCATAAATGGGCGTTTTTCGTGAGGTCACAATTGAATGGGGCGGGGTGGATTATGTGTTCACCCCATCCAACAAGTTGTTGCGGCGAATTGAGGGGCAGGGCGTTAATGTCGCGGTTTTGATGCACGGGCTTGCAGTTGGGCCTATCAGTGCACCATCATTGGCTTTTGTGGCTGCTGAGTTTCTGAAGGCTGGCGGCGCTGTTGTTACTGAAGACGATGTCTTTGGTTACATCATGTCGGCAAGCCAAGGCCAAATTGATGCGATTGCCACGGCTGTTGCTACGGCCATTACACCAGTTGAGCCAAACGAAAAAAAGCCCGTGGCCCCCGCCGTCAAATCCCCGCCGTCGAAGACAGCGAAGTCGAAGCGATAGATTGGGACAGCCTCTATTTGATAGGGCGCGAGTGGGGGCTGTCACCGTCTGACTTTTGGGAGATGACATTGCCTGAATGGTTTTGCGAATGGCACCACAGAAGCCCGCGCGACAAGGCCAATGATTATGCGGGCGGCCTTACCCGCGCGACACTGGATTATCTGGCAGAGGGCTGGTAAATGACCACGCAAGAAATCAAGGTAAACATTAACGGCGACACAAGCGGGCTTGATAGTGCACTGTCAAAAGGCCAAGCCAACCTTGCACGATTTGCCAAGGTTGGCGCTGTTGCTATTGCTGCTGCGGGCGCGGCACTGATCGGGCTAACCAAGTCAAGCCTTGCCAATGTTGATGCGTTAGCAAAGCAAGCGCGAAGCCTTGGCCTTACTACGTCCGCATTTCAAAAGATGAGCATGGTTGCCGGTGAGGCAGGGATTGAAAGCGGCAAGCTGTCTTCAATGCTTGGATTGATGCAACGCAATATTATAGAATTGCAAAAGGGCACAAAACTACAGACTGAAGCGTTCAAAGGGCTGGGGCTTTCCATTGGCGACCTTAAAGGGCTTTCGCCAGATGAACAATTTGCCAAGATTGCTAAAAGCCTTGATGCAATAAAAGACCCCGCCAGAAAAACGGCGGCGGCAATGGAAGTTTTTGGTCGTTCAGGAAAAGACGCGATCAACATGCTTTCGGATTATTCTGCAAAGGCGGCTGAGGCTGCGAAGTTCCAAGAGGAATTTGGGATTGCTGTTTCGCAGTTTGACAGCGATCAAATAGAGGCGGCTAATGACGCGTTTGGGCGCATTGGCATGGCGATTGGCGGTCTTGGCAACATCATGGCGGCTAACGTTGCGCCTGCCATTATCGCGCTGTCAAATGGCTTTCTAGAATTAGTAGGCGAGGGCAGCAAGTTTCGCGACGTGATCGGATTTATTAGCGATAATCTTGACGTGATGGTCAATTCAATCGGCGTGTTGGCTGTCGCGATGACTGCAAAAGCGATCCCAGCGATTTATGCAATGGTCACAAGCACAGGCTTTCTAACGGGTGCTATGGTGGCGTTGCGCGGGGCAATTCTTCTGACCGGCATCGGGGCGCTTGTTATTGGCGCAGGGTATTTGATAACCAAGTTTATGGATTTGGTCGAGAATGTCGGCGGATTCGGCAATGCTCTAACTCTGATGGGTGGCGTTGCCAAGGCTGTATTCAGCGGGATTGGAACAAGTGCAAGCGCGCTTGTGCCTGCAATGGGCGCAGTATGGTCAACAATCGCGACCGGCTTTTACACCATGATCGAGGGCATCCAAAAAGTATGGGTTGGATTTTTGCGCAATGTTAGCCAAGGGCTTGCCAACATTCCAGGCATGGGTGATGCGGCTGAAGCTATCGGCGGATTTGCAATTGTTGCCGGGTCTGCGGTTTATGAATATACAGCGGCGGCGAATGAAGCTGTGGCAACAACAAAGGCGCTTAACGACGAGGCGAAAGCCCTTGCAAGCGGCGGAGTTGATGAAGCGGCGGCAGCATTTACACGCCTTAGCGATGCAATCAGTGGACGCACTGGAATGACGTTTGGCGGTGAAGGTCTAGGCAATGGTTCACTGTTGCCGCCCGCGCCTGGTGATGCGCCAGCCGGTGATGGTGACGCGCCTGTAGTGACAACCACAACGCCTGGAGTTGCCGGTGGCGCTGGCATCGCTGCGGATATGGCCGCGCGGCTTGAGGCGCTGCAAGAGGGATTTGCGACCGAGGCGGAAGTGGTGGCTGAATGGTATGCGATGGGGCGAGAAACCCTTGCCTATGCGCTTGAGGCTGAACTTCTTACACGCTCTGAGTATAACGCTGCGATTGAAGAACTTGAGAAACAGCACGCCGAGAAGTTGGCGGGCATCAATGACGCGTCTGTCAAAAATCGCCTTGATGGGTATAAGGGCATGTTTTCGGATATTGCAACGCTAGCAAATTCCGGCAACAAAAAACTATTCAAGATTGGGCAAGCCGCATCTCTAGCGAATGCGCTTGTTAGCGGATATGAGGCAGCTACTGACGCTTGGGCTAAGGGTATGAAAATCGGTGGCCCTGCTGTAGCGGCGGCATTCACTGGGGCGTCATTAATCAAAACGGCGGGCCTTATCGCGTCCATAAAAAGCGTAAATTCATCGGGCGGCGGAAGCACGGCGTCAGCGCCAACAGGGTCTACGTCAACCACTTCAACGGTGAATGAATACCGCACTGCCAATATTAGCTTTCAGGGCGGCTTTGCGCCAACGGCTGACACGATTAGCACGATTGCCAAGGGGCTAAATGATTGGCTGGGCGATGGCGGCAATCTTAACGTTAGGAGCGCATAATGGGGATAGTTACAGCGCCATTGCGGGGGATCGAGCTTGCGGCTGATGGGTATCTAAATAACCCGTTTGTCGTGTGGGATAATATCGGCGCATCGGCCACGCTGTCGGGAACAACGCCCATTGACGGCGGGGCTTTTGCTAACGCTGTCACGGGATCCACTTATGACAAATACCGCGCGATTGAGAGCGCAAACGAGGTTATTCTGTCGTTTGATCTGGGCGCGGCGGCGGTGGTCGGCTTTGCGGCGCTGGTATCGCATAACCTTGGCACGCTTGGGGCTACCGTACAGGTGCGCAACTCTGCGGACGGGGTGACATATGCGGACGGGGGCGCGGGTGCTGTTGTAGCGGCTGATAACAAGCCTCTGGCGTGGCGTATGGCCATGGGTGGAACGGCGCGGCGCTACTGGCAGTTTTACATCACGGGCTTGGCTGCATCTGATCAGGTTAATATCGGCGTAGCGTTTCTTGGCAGTGAGTTGGTTTTACCGCAGCGCATGTATCAAGGGTTTTCGCCCGTGTTGACGCCTACCGAAGTGGCGTTGCAATCAAATGTGAGCATCGGCGGCGAGTTACTAGGGTCGTCCGTTATCACAAGCGGGGCAACACTGTCGGCTGAACTGACGTACATCCCCGCTGAGTTTATCCGGTCGAGCGATTGGCTGGACTTCCAAGCCAGATTTGGCGAGGGCAAGGCGTTTCTATTTGCATGGCGTCCTGACAAATACGCGCAAGACGTGTATTATTGCGCGAGATCGGATGCGGTTATTCGACCAAGCAACGCGGGGCCGCGTGATCTAATGGGCATCAGCTTCAGTGCGAGGGTTTACGGTAATGGGTGATCTAGGCCGCAAGCCAGTAACGCTGCTGCAAATTGACCTTCCATATTGCACGCGCACATATGGGACGGCCCCTTGCGCGGCTGTGCTTGGCACGACTGGGGCGGCCAAGTGTTTTAACAGCCTAAAGACCTGCCAAGACCGCACAAACTATGAGGCCGGAACAAAAACGCTGACCTTTGGTTATAACCAAGACGGAAACCCCGACATCCCCGGCGTATTCCCCGCGCTTACATCGGTCGGCACGCGGTCGGGCGAATTGAACCTATCGGGCGTTGATCCTGACGCCTCGCCGCTTGGCGTAACTACGCGCGTGAAGGCAGTTCTGCAGGACTTCACAAATAACGATACATGGCTGGACAAATACCAATCTGAGCGCGTGACAGGCGCGGCGCTGGCGTCTGGCATTGGCTACTCGCCGATTGAGCGCGGGCATTTCTTGGCGCGTACATTTGCCCGTTTCCCGTATTATGACGGCACGCCGGGGCGCATCATTCGCGGCTATGTTGGTGATGACATCGGCGATATGGAAACCGAGAACTACGTTATGGCTGAATTGTCCGGCCCCAACGCGGGCGGGGTGGTGACTGTCACGCTAAAGGACGTGTTCGATCTGGCCGAGGATTATTATCCCGCCGTGTCAACGGGCAAGCTTGGCGATGATATAACCGCGACTGAAACCGAATTTACGTTTTCACTGGCAGACGCGGGCGACAATTACGCGGCGGCGGGACTAGTGCGCATTGGCAATGAAATTGTGTCTTACACACGCGCGGGCGATGCAATGACCATCGTTCGCGGCCAAGAGGGCAGCACGGCGGCAACTCATAGCGCGGGCGATCTAGTGCAGGAATGTGGGGTGCTATTGCCTCAATCCATTCCAGAGGCTGCCGAAATCATCCTGAAATATGGCACGACTGCATTTGATGCGTTTATTCCAACGGCTGATTGGATAGACGAAAACAATACATGGTATGCGGGTTTGAATATCGGTCGGGTTATCATTTCCAAGCCCGTCAAGAAAAAAACGCTTATCGGTGAATTGTCCGCGCTTGGGTGCATGTTCTGGTGGTTGCCTACTGATCAGGAAATCAAGTTTCGCATCAACGCGCCTTTGTTGCCTGGGCAGACTTACTACCCAATCAACGACGAAAGTGGATTGATCGAGGGGACTGTCGATATTGATAACGCAGAGGATTTGCGCATCAGTGATATATGGCTTTATCACGCGGTGCGCAGTTGGACGAGCGACACGACCGCCTCTAGCAATTTCAACCGGCTTTCGGTCGCCACGCTGTCGGTAAACGATTACAACGTTGATGCCACGTTTGAAATATACACGCGCTGGTTTGGCCGTGAAGGCAATGACGGGGCGGCGTCGATCATCACTGAGCGCTTGCTTGCGCGGTACAAGGATACGCCAAAGGTCATATCAGGCACGCTTGACGTAAAGGATCGCGCGGCGGTATCGCTTGGGGCGCGGGTGCGCGTTGAAACCTACGCATTGCAGGATGTTGACGGCGCGACAATAGCCGAGCCGATGCAGGTCAATTACGCGGAATATACAGAGGACCGCGTGAAATTCAGGGCTGAGACGTACCGCATTGACGGTCAATTTGCGTTTTGGCTAGATTCGGCAACGGCACCCGCCGACTATGCAAGCGCAACCGATGCGCAGCGTGCGGCTGGTGCATTTTGGGGGGATGCGGATAATCCGGACCCCGTGACAGATTACGTTTGGTTTTGAGGTGAAACATGCCGACATATAACGCCGCCGCAGTATCAGACGCGGCAATCGCTTTTCAAAAGCCGGTCACATTGCAACAGGGGCGAGGCTTGCGTGATAACCCAGAGGCAGTCTATGAAGGCGGGACGGGCGCACCCCGCGTGCAAGGGCGAGCATTGGGCGGCGTTTATATGGGGCAATTAGTTTTGGCTTCATTTACGGGCGGCGCATTTTCTGGGCTTGATCGATATGGCGCAATTAGGGCTGACTTTGCAGTCATCGGAACAGGCCCGTATATTGAAATTCAATATTCTAACGACAACGGGGCAACCTATGGGGCGTACCAAACCATTATCGGGGCGGTTGATGCTATCGGGGCGATAAACATTAACCTGCAAACGGGTGTTTATTCGGCATATGCGTTTGACGCGACATCCGGCCCGACAACCACAAACGGTACTCACACGGTTCCGGCCAATTGCAACGCATTTCAGACTAGAACTAGCACCACTGGGGTCACTCAATACGTTTCAACTTGGCACTGCTTTGGCGGTCTAGAATGACAAATATAAACTTGCGTACTGGAATGGCAACGATTGGCGGGCTTACTGTACCAGCTACCGCAGCCGCCATGCTTGCCGCAGAACGTGCGCAAATGGCCGTCACGCGATTGCAGGCACGGCTTGCGCTGGGGCCAGTCACATGCGCGGCGTTGGACGCTATGGCGGCGGATACTGAAACCCCGTGGGCCGTGCGCGAAATCATCTCACATGCGCAGACGTGGGAACGCAATCATCCTGATATGGACGTGATCGGCTGGGTGCTTGGATATGACGCACGCGCGATTGATCGAATGTTCAGATTGGCGGCGACACTATGACATTGCCGAAAAAAGCGTTATACTATAACATAACACAAAACCATAGGGGCCAAGCATGACCATCACAACTGTAGCCATTGCCTGCGATATTGGCCTTGCTGATAACACTGAATTTGTGGCATCGCGCCTTGATTTTGCGCTATCCGGTCCAGATTATGACACGGCGTCAAATGACGCAATCCCGGCGCATACGGTATCTGTGACGCTGGACGGTAGCGGGGTTGGCACGGCAAACCTTTGGCCCGTTGATCTAGGCACGCGCAACACGCATTACGCTGTGACCGTGATCGGATCATACACCAGCGGAGGCGCGTCTAAAACTGCCAGATTTGATCTAGGCCGCATTGCACCGCCAAGCACTGGCGGGCCGTTCGATCTTGCCGATTTGCTTTCACAGTCTAGCGGTAGCATCGCGGTTGGGTCTACGGTCTATGCCACGATTGCGGATGCTGTAGCGGCCACGCTTGCGGCTCAGGTCATTGCAGAGGCGGCTGCGGCGGCTGGGGCTGACCCTATTGCGGCAACGGCGGCGGCTGCGGCGGCTGCGGCGTCTGCGCTATCGGCGGCAGAGTATGCTCGGTTTGACGATGTGGCGGCATTAAAGGCTAATACTATCACATATGACGTTGGCGCAGTGGTTTATGTCAAAGTTGGATTTTCATATGATCGCGTATCGACGGGGGAGGATTTTAGCGATGCTTTCGGCAACAAGTGGTCAGCGCTAAAAGGGTCTGCACGGTTTTGGAACGTAAAGCAGTTTGACATTCCTAACGATGGGACAAACTGTGCGGACCTGATTGAGAATGCTGCCGCAAAAATAGCAGCGCTTGGCGGAGGTACGATGTTTTGGCCGAATGGAATTTACCAAGTTGAGCGATCCACGTTCATCCCGATTGGGGTGAGTTTTGAGTGTGAAGGTGACGTTGCTGTGCTGGGCACCACAGCGGCCCAGATAGCGAACCAGGGAACGATATTCAGGCCAGACCCTGCGGCAAGCGCTGCGGCATACGTTGGCGATTTTGTATTTTATATGAATGTGTTGCCAGCTTCCCCCACCACATGGGTTTTGCAATACCCACACCACAAGTGCAGCGCGTCTAACTTCACCTTTTCAGCAGTTGGTAGCCCTTACGGTAAAAAGGGGTTCCTATTCGCTGGCACTTATACCTTTGAGAATATCCTTTGCAATGGTGTAGCCACACTGTGCGCAAAGCCGGTAGGCGTTTATACTGACGGGGTGAAGGTTAAAGGCATTTTTGCGTCAAGCCGTCCCAACGCCACAGATTTTCTAGTGGATTTGCCGGGGCTTGGTGATGGTTATATCATTGATGGTATCGCCTCTGGATATACTGGAAATCAAACGGGAATGACCAAGGGCGTAAACCTAGGGCCAGTTCGCGGCGGTACCGTAGCGAATTTGGTGAACGGCCAACATGTTCTCACCGGGGGCGTTTATGACGTATCGTCGCTGCACTTAGAAGGTGGTGACATTGAGATAATCGATCCGCAAGGTGGAACGCTTTACAATTCGTTTTTCTCAACAGAGCTTGAAGAAAATGGAAGCCCAGTCAAGTTTTCATCAACTCAAGTCGTATTTGGGCAAGTGGGGAGCTTTGCTGTAGAAAATAACACCTTCTCTCGCAACATTAACCGCAGAGGCGGTTGGCCTACAGCCGAGGTTTTTGATATTGTAACTCATGCCGGTGTTTCTTTGACCCTGCGAAACAATGTCCGCCGCTATACTGCCGCCAGCAATATTGATCGTGGTCAGGTCATGGGCATCACTCTCTCAAATAGTGCGGGTGCCGGAATTGACACATTCAATCGATACTCGCATGTGCTATCACGCCATCAGGTCGAAGTCACTGACCAGCGGGTAGCTTATGCGCCGATTGCCATACCACAACAGACCGCATCAATATCGGGTCTGGCCACATCCACGCAAAGAACATTTTCCGATGTAGTGTTTGGTGGGGCTACAGCTACATATTATTACAATGCAATCTGCCTGTTAGACCCCGTGCGCATGGCAGGAAGGGCCAGCAATAACGGGGAAATATCTATAGCAGCAACTAACGGCGGATCGGTGCTAACAGTGGGTTGGGATTGGGGTTCCCGAGATTATAGCGGCAATATCATGCTGCGGATTTATCGCGGCACGGCTACAGGTGCGTATAATCAGTATGCGGATATACCTGTGCGCAGCCTCGAAGAATTGATCGACGTTGGCCATGCAATTAACGGGTTTATCTGGAAATCCAGAGCGTCCGGTGGAATTGACACTACCAATACTGGCCTTGTTGGCGAGGTAACTTTGACCCCAGTATCTGCTAAAATTATGACGAACGGCGCGGTGCCTACCGTTGGAACATGGTCTATCGGTGATGAGGTAAAACGGCGCGTTCCTACGGATGGGGCAACGGGTACAAAAACCACGACTTCATATTACCGCCGCACGGCTGGAACCGGCCACACCACAACAAGCAACACTGGCCCCGACTGGCTGGAAGTGCAGCTAACTCTGAAATAAATCCCAACAGACACGCGGGGGCATGGTTGCAGCCCATATCCCCCGCGCTACCACAAAGGACGCATAAATGATTGACCTAACGACCCCAACAGACCACGCAGACGCCTATGTCTGGCTTGTCGTGCTGATGGCGCATGCTGGGGTTGGTCTGGTGATTGTGGCGGCGCTATCGGCGGCGGGTGACCGGCTGGCCGATGGTGCGGGCGGCGTGGGGACTGCGGCATGGATTGCGGCGGTGCTTGGCTATGGCTTGATCTGGGAGGGCGCAGTGCAGGGCTATGCGGCTGGGTGGGCTGATGCGGGCGTTGATACGTTTGCGGTGGCGGCGGGGGCTTTCATAGGCTTGGCGGTTTGGCATCATCGCGCTATACTCGTGGCAATGGCGCTGGCATCGTTTGCCATTGTCGCGGCTGTTGGGGTTAGGAAGCGCAACAAATGAACGCATCAACGTGGGTCGTAAAATACTGGGCTGTCTTTGCGCTAGGCCATGCCGCGCTTATGATGATGTCGGTGCATGTTGGCGTCGTTGTGGGCTTTGGCGGGTCGCCAATCACGCCTGAGCTGTACGGGCCTGCGGTCTATGCAATCCCTGCATTATATTGGGTTCTGGCGCAGTTTGGCGGCGCGGCTGTGTCGCTGGTTGGTGCGGTGGTCGGTGCAAGGTGCGGCGCTTGGTTTCTCATTGCGGGCGGGTGCATATCCATCCCATTCTTTTCATTGCTCGCGGCGGCATCTAGCATGGCGGGCCAAGGCATCATAGTTAGCGCTGGCACATTCTGGGTGGTTTTGCCGTTTACCACCATGTCAATGATTGCCGGAGTTGGTGGGGTGAGGCTTGAGCGATGATGATGACCATAAAGTCAAAATTGCACTTTTGGCCCAATCCGTGGCGTCTGTTGAAGCCAAGGTTTTGCAGTCTTTCGCATCGCTTGAGCGCAAAATTGATAAACTTGAGCGCGACTTTGACAAGCGATCCGAAAAGACGGAAAGCGTTATGAAGTGGGGCGCGTTGCTTGTCGTTTCGGCGGTTCTGTCGCAAGTGTTTAAGCTAGTGGGGTTTAGTTGATGGCTGTTTCTGACATTACGGGCGGGCTGGTGCTGGGGGCGTTTTTAGTTCAAACGGCGCTGACGAGCATTCAAACCGCGACTTTTGTTCTGGAAAGCAAAACCCCGCCACCAATTGAAGCCGTTGGCATATCGCCCGGCAAAGTCTTAGCGGGCCGTCCTGCGTGGATTGATTGGACCATCACAAAGCGCAGTGATTGCCCCGGCGAGAATGCCCGCGTGTGGTCTGGCCAAGATGGGTTTAGCCTGCACGAGCCGCTAGGTGTGACAACATTACCCGCGACTGGAAAGCCGGAGTTTTACAGCGTGCAAACCAATATCCCTGCGGTCGCGCCTGTCGGTAAGTTATGGCTATACATCCAAGGGTTTTATCAATGTCTTGGCGCTGAGAAAGTTAGCTTTTCGCTTGGGCCGGTTGAAATGGAAGTGATCAAATGACAACAATCAATCATTCATCGCTAAGGCTGATCAAGGAGTTTGAGGGGTTCCGCGCAAAGGCATATCTAGACAAACTGGCAAAGCCCGCGCTTTGGACGATTGGCTACGGCACAACGGCCCGCGCTGGCGTTGGCATTGAACCTGATGCGGGCATGACCATCACTGAGGCAGAGGCGGAAATGTACCTGCAACGCGCGGTCGATAAATTCGCGGCACAGATTGCCCCTAAGATCACGCGCCCAATCAACGGCAACGAGTTTGGCGCATTCGTATCGCTGGCCTACAATATCGGGCCAAGCGCGTTTGGCGGGTCTACGGCCCTGCGGCGGTTTAACCTTGGCGACAAGCACGGCGCTGCCGATGCAATGCTCATGTGGGACAAAGCGGGCGGCAAGGTGCTTAAAGGCCTGCAACGTCGAAGAGCCGCCGAGCGTGAGTTGTTCTTGACGCCTGATCACTTGCCGCCCCCTGTTGACTATGTGCCGGTAACGCCTGCGCCGTCATGGCTGGCGGGTATCATCGCGGCAATCTTGGCAATCTTTGGAAAGGCTAAAGCATGAAATACCGTAAAAAACCGGTTGTTATTCAAGCCGTGCAGTTGACCGCCGCCACAATCAAGCAGGCCTACGAGTTTATGCATGGGCCTCAAGAAATAGGGCGCGGCATGGATTTGGAAAAGTGGGACGAATACTGCGACATCGTGGCAGCCAAAGGCATGAACGTTACCACGCTTGAGGACGGCCCAGACGGCAGAGCAAAGCATGTGGCGACGTTGGGCGATTGGATCATTAAAGGGGTTCATGGCGAATTTTACCCGTGCAAGCCCGACATATTCGCGGCAACGTATGATGCCGTGCATCAGTATAAACAAGAAACCCGCCAAGAGGCGCATCGTCGAGAGGCGTGGCGGGTTGTGCCAGTGATCAATTCCGGCAAATCAGGTTAGGCGGTTGGCGCATTTAACGCCGAGTTCATAGTAGCCTCCATCGTCATGGTTTAGCGGGCTAAAACTTATAACAATCCCAAGCGTATCACACCAACACAAACGAGGCAATCATGAAAATACGGTATTTCCGGCCCAAGTCCCTGACTTGGTGGTCTGGCATCGCGGCCATTATCATCGGCATTTGCGCGATGGTCTACAAAGACAGCTATCAAATCGGCGAGTTGGCGCGGCTGATCGGCCTGCTAACGGGCGGCAATGATACGTCACCGGCTGGGCTTATGTTTTTGGGGTCTGGGCTGATCGGGCTGGGCGACAAGTTCGACCGCGCGATTGAGGCGGCGCAGGCATGATTGCGCTCATTCTCAACGCTATCCCCGCGCCCGTTTGGGCTGCGATTGTGGGCATGGTCGCGCTTGCGGTTGCATGGCTCAAAGGGCGGTCAGACGGTGCGCGGGGTGTCAAAACCAAGGCGGCGGCGAAAGCTGCGGATGATCTGCAAACGGCTAACGAGGTGCAAAATGATAACGCTGCGAAATCTGGCGATGCTGTGCGCGATGATCTGGGCCAGTGGATGCGTGACAAGTGACCCTTGCGGATGGGCTAACCCTATCCGGCCAAGCGTTGCGGACGTGTTGACCGAGGGGACAGCGCGGCAACTGTTGAACCATAACGCGACCGGCGCGAAAGTATGCGGGTGGAAGCCGTAGCCCCTGCCTAATCGGTGGGGGTTTTTTGCGTTTCAGTGGCAAAGTCAGACGGCGGCATCAATGCCTTGAAGCAATCCGTTTCCGGCCCGCACCCATCAGGCCAAAACTGCGCAGCCTTGCATGTGCGTTTGTCGTAACGCAATTCAAACCGAGCGCCGCACTTCTGGCATGGATTCGACTGCCTAACAACTTCATCGGTTTCAATCATCGCATCATCCTTTCATTGCAACTTGTAACGCGGGCTTACATGTTGCGGGGTGGGGCGGGTAGCGGCATCCAGTGGGTCGGTAGCTGGTCCGGCTTGGAATACCACCAATCACAAGAACCTATGCCGCGCGGCTTCGGGTTGTATTCATTCTTGATAATGACGGGGTTTCGCGACTTATTACCCGGCCAAAATGTCAAAACTTCTTGCCCCCTTTCGGGCTGCGCTGTCTCGATCGATTGCCATTCCATATCACTCCCCCCCGATCATATCGCCAAGCACAGACTGGCCCCACCATGCGGCGTCACGGTGGGACTGGGCGGCGGCTTGGGCGGCGG
>Ga0208160_1000514_pt1 | contig 17903 bp, 20 predicted proteins | sample CB_VirMetaG_FD_184536 | JGI IMG/M metagenome (GOLD analysis project Ga0208160, IMG submission 184536) | Freshwater to marine saline gradient viral communities from Chesapeake Bay - CB_1504_1 Viral MetaG (SPAdes) (version 4) | ecosystem: Environmental > Aquatic > Marine > Coastal | place: USA... | reverse complement strand
CAGATGTTTTTCTGAACCAATACGATATACTGTTTCAAATAAAGGTATTTTTTTATCTATATGGTATTGTAAACCTTCAGATAATAGAGATTTTACTTTACCTTCAGTAAGTAAAGGACCTTGTATTTTTGTTTCACAAGTATTACATCCGCAGTTACACATAATTTATATTTTTAAACGTGGTACTAAATCAGTTGGGTAAGAAACTTTAATTTCACTACCTACTTTATCAATAAAATCTCCTTCACTATAATATTTAAAATTACCATCGGGGTCCGAAAACATTACTCCATCAAATTTTTCAATATCATAATAAGCTTGAGCTAATTGTTTAGCTAGTTCTATTACAAATTCTCCAGATTTAAATTCATCATTAGTTAAAAAATTATTAGCATTCAAATCTAAAGTACGATACATTTTTTTAAATGTATTGGTTAATTCTTTAGCAAATAAATTTTTATCTCCCCCAAACTCATTATACTTTTTAAAGAAAGCATCTAATTTTTTAGTCCAAGAACCAGCAACACCGGGTTCATTTAATGCTAACATTTCTTCTTCTTGTTCAGGTTCTAAATCTAAAGATTTAATAAAATCTGAAAGATAAGGTTTAATAGAAGTACTAAAGTCTCCTCTATTATATATTCGAGGGGATACAATAGCACCTGCAGAGCCTGTTCTAGATTTTAACTCTACATCTTGTTCTCCAATTTTTAAGTCGCCGCCGCCTTCTGCTTTAGAAACGTTAGCGAAGAATACAGATAAGAAATTCTCTCCAGGTCCTAAAGAAACAGTACCTTTAATAGAATCTTTCATATCAATAAATAATTTTTTTAATTCTTCAGGAGTAAATCCAGGGATTTGAGAATAGTAATTATTATCAGTTAAATCAATTTTAGGTGGGTTTGTAGCAATAGCTGCAAATTCACCTAATTTTTCCATGTCTTGGAGTAGATTAATAAAGAAATTTATGTCTTTATCTGTTAAATTTTTCTGGTCTAAGTATCCATTTAAATTTTTAGAAAAACCTGCTGATTTAGCTAATTTAAATATTTTTTTAAGGGTATCTTCATCTGTAATACCCTCTATATAATCAATAAGCTCTTGTTTATTGAATTGAAATTTTTCTTCTTCTTCCTTTATAATTCCCCCAACAATAGAAATTAAAAATTCTTTATCCTTAGGATTACTTACATCAGGGTATCCTTTTGGGAATCTCCAACTATTATCTCTAATTATTTTTTCAAATATATCCATTATGCTTCTGTATCAACATCTACATTAACATCAACATCTTCTTCTGCACCACCTTCATCTGCTCCTGCATCTGCATCTCCTTCTACTTCAGCTCCACTAGAGGGACCATATTGTAAAATTCTTGCAATTGCTTGACATGCATATTCTTCTTCGTCTAAGTTAAGTAGATAATATTTTTTACCTTCTACTGTTGCAATCCAACTTCTAGGGCTATAAGTTAATAAGAAAGATTGACCATTCAAAAGAACGATACGGAAAGTTGTTGGCTTAGGAGCTACCCAATCGATTTTTTCTAAGAATGAATCGAATTCATGTGTTAATAAATTAACTATAATATCCTTAAGTTCAGGGAATTTTGTTAGCTCATCATAAGCAACAGCGGCATCATCTGCTTGTTTGCGTTCGTTATAAACTTGAAAAACAAGTGCTTTGATTTTTTCTCTTAGTTCTGCTGCCGTCATTATTTTTCATTTTGTTTTGATAAATAGGCAGCTACGGCCATTTTTCTTTTTTTATCTGCTGATTTGCCTTTAAATTGTTTAGCATCTGATTTTTGAAAATCATCTATAAAATCATCCACTTTATGTTTTTTAGTAAGTTTTTCTTCTAAAGCTTTTTCAAGTTTATTTTCTAAATAATCAAAACGTATATTAAACATATCTGATACACTTTGTATAGCTTTATCTTTAGGAACTCCTTTTTCTATTAGTTTTTTAATAGCATTAATAGCTCTTTCGTCTTCCTTAGCAGCATTTTTATCATATCCTCTTGGATCATGAAACATTCCTATTTCTTCTAATGCTTTTGGGAGTACTTCTTGAGTGTATTTCATCCATCCATCAATAAACTTTTTAATTTTTTCAGGATCTTTAACTTCCATTTCATACCTAATAGCATTATAAGCTGAATCTTTTCTATATTCCTCATTTTCCCTTTTTGAGAAGTTAGGATCGTCGTCATCATCATTTTGGGGGCCATAAGGTCCGGGAATAAGATAATACCCATCTTCATTGCGAAGTTTAGCAGCCATATACCCATCATCAGGTAAATAATATTTACCTCCTGGTTTAAAATCTGAAAGTAAATCTAATTTTTCTGCTTCTTCTTTAACAGCTTTTATTTCACCACCTTTATTATATATGTTTGATGCTTTAGTTTTGCCATTACCTTTATCATATGATACATTATAGGTAATTGCACCAGTCATTTCTTTGTTAACTTTAGTAATTTCAGCTGGGTGTCCTAAGTATGTTACTTTATCTCCTACTTTAAATTCTTTTAAATTTTTGGATAATTTTTCTTTAACTACAGAAGCAATTTTTGCTTTTAGTTCATCTATAGTACCTGATGTATTTCCTCTAGCTTTATAAAAGTCACCTTGAGCTTTAGCTTCTCTTTCTAAACCACCCATTACATGATCAACTATATCTTTTAAACCTTCAGCTGAAATATCTACTGGGTTATAGTTACCGTCTGTCATATAATAATCTTGACCAGCAGTATATGATTGTCCTTGTCTTCTCATTCCTGCTTTAATAGCATCTTTTTGATCGATTCTATAACCACTCATTTGACTAATGGTAAATTGGTCAGTGGATGGGTTGTATTGGAATATTACTGATTGAGGAGATCTATCGCTACCTTTACTTACTTGATATCCTTCAACTCCTTCTTTAGGTGGGTATCCATCTGGTCTACGTTCTGTTACTTTATATCCTTGTTTAGCAAAGTAATCAAATAATCGACCACCATCCATTTCTTCATTTAAGTAACCTAATTGTTTAGCATACTTGTATCTTAACTTATCGTCTTCATAAGGTTTATTACCAAAAGTATAATTAGGGTCTCTTCTAACTGAAATATCAATATCACTAGCAGCTTTGTCTCCAAATTTTTCAATATCACTAAATCCTAAAGCATTTTCTTCCATGTAATCCTTTTCAGCTCTTCTACGAGCAAAGTAATCATTTTTAGGTTCTCTATATTTTTGAGGAGGAACGTCTCTATTAGATGACTGATAATCTTTTTCAGCATTTCTACGTTGCATATAGTCTGTAGGAGTAGTATCGTCGTCAAATTTAAGATTGGCTATAACATCAGCATAATCTACTACTTTACCTGAATCTATAAATTCTACTTCCCATTCTGTTTCAGGACCATGCATATGAACTACAACTGCTCTACCCGCATAAGTAGCAGGTTTCATTTCGCTAGGATCCATTTCTTCACCTAACATAGCATCGATTTTAGCTACACTTTCTTCTCCATCTAAATAGTGTTTAGCACCTACTATGTAATCTTTTGCTTTAATAATTTTAGCTTGCCACCATTGTGGAAAATCTACTTCACCACCTTTATCATCATATTTATCTACCATTTTATATAGCTCAGCTGCGTATTTAGCTATTCTATATAAGTCTTTTTTTAACATATGTGGTTCATCATCTTGATGTCCTACATCTAAATCTTCCTTGATGATATTTTGTTCAAACCATGCTCTTAATTTTAAACTAAAAGCATAAGCATCATCATCGTTTAATTTACGGGCTTCTTTTTTAACTAAGTCTAAAACTTTATTATATGAATCCATTATTTCAACTGCACCTTCTTCTACTTTTTTTTCTTTTAATTCTGTTTGCTCAATATTATCTTCATTACTTGTAGCAGATACTTCAGAGCCATAGTTAGCTCCACCTGAATATGATTTATTTGAATCAAAATCTAAGGCTTGTGATTTAAGGGCAGGATCGTTTACTTCTAAAGTAGTTCGAATTAATTCTTTAAGATTTTCTAAGTTCATTTTTTCAACTTTTTTCTTAGCTTGTTTAGTAGCTATACCATAAGCAACTTTTTCTGCATCTGCTCCATACTTTTTAACTAAAGCTTGTTTGTTGTTTAACAAACCTTTTAGGGCAATTTTTCTTTGCTCTAGTTCGTTTTCCGTAAGCTTGCGTTCATTAAGCATGATTAATCAGTTCTATCACCAACTATTACTTTTCTTGTAAAGTAAGTAATTGTATTACCAATTTGATCAGCTAAAATTTCATTACCTAAAGATACAGCAGCATCCATAGCAGCCTTTAATGAATCTTGGATAATTTCTTCTTCTGGAGATAATCCTACGTTTACTTTAGCTTTAACTGCTTTCTTTTCGATTTCAATGTCATCACCTTCAGCATCAACGTTTACTTTATCTTTTACATCTACATCAACGTCAGCTTCAACATCATCCTCAACATCAACATCTACATCTTCTTCAGCTTCTTGGAGTAAAGAGATGATATCTTCTTTAATTTTAGCTTTAAGTTCAGATACTTTCATTTTAGATGAAGAAACTTCTTCAGTAACTTCTAATTCTTCACTAGCCATAGCTTGTTGCATAGATCCTACTTCAATACTGTCTAGAAAATTTTTAAATGCGGCTTTAGCTTTACTTCCGCTTTTATCAACAAAAGCTTTTAGCTTTTTAAGATCATCACCTATAGGATCTCCGGATAATTCAACATATTCTTCTAAAGATTCTGTTGCCATAGCAGATTGCATAGATCCTACTTCAAGGCTGTCCATAAATTTCTTTAGCGCATCTTTAGCTTTGTTTCCACCTTTTTTAACAAAGGCTGCTAACTTTTTAAGATCATCACCTACAGGGTCTCCAGATGTTTCAACATATTCTTGAACTTCTTTTTGAGATTCAGTGATTAATTTTTCTTCTTTAACTTCTTCTCGAAGTAAAGGGTTGTTTTTTAGATACTCTTTGTAGTTAAAATCGCCCATTATAGTATATTTTTATTTATAAATATTAGTTTCTTTTGTTAATGTTACCTCTTCTTGAATGAGTGTTATTAGTAGGCACTCTTGGTTTAGTTTCGGGTCTTGTAGTATTAGACCTTGATCGGTTGTTTATATTAGGAGGAGTGTAATATTGTCTATCTTGGTTACTACTACCTCTTCTCCCATTTATCTGTACTCGAGGTCTTTGAGGAGGAGTGGGGACATAAACTTTAGGTATATTGTAGTAGTTTCTATATATTCTCCATCTCCAATAAGGATCATTTAAACCATAAAACCAATTATTTCCCCAATACCATTGACTATTATAATAAAATCTCCAATCATTATAATAATTAGGTTCTATTTTTCTTCTAAATTCTTCAATAGGCATATTAATAGTATCACCTTCAGATGTTACTGCTAATACATGACTAATTTGTGGTCTTTTAGTTTGAACATAATAAGTACTACAGGAAGTAAAAGATACTAAAATTAATAATAAAATAAAATTTTTCATATCTATTAAACTAAAAAAAGCAACTTTAATCCTTACCCAGAGTCTTTGACCCCAAGATAAAGATTTAAATTCCTTAGTATTAAATATGTCTTCTAATTGTTTCATATTAACTAACATCCATAGCATCGTTATAGTCAGCTACTAAACCTTTAGCTTCTAACTTAGATACAATATCTTTTAAAACTGAGGTGTCATAGGATCTAGGGATTTCTACATCGATGCCTATGGTTTTCATCCATTCTTCAGCCTCATCTTTCCAAATTTTCTTTTTATGAGCCACATTTGCAGTGGCAGGAACATCATAAAGATAAATTCCATAAAGGCTGCCATAATCAGTATAAGTAAAATCAACACCTTTTACTTTGAAATCTATTGATTCATTAAGTCTAGATAGGTATCTTTTTTTATTCCACTCATGTAAATCAAAAGTATCCATATTAGTATTTTATTATAAATATATAAAATTATTTTTTAAGACCATTTAAGTATTCAATAACGTTTTCGATATTTTCATCTACACGTTTTTTATTAATTTTACCTCTCCATGTTTCTACATCCCCTGCTTCCGAAACATGCTGATAATTGGTTTCGGATAGTTTATCTTCTACCCAATTTTTAAAATCATTGATTTTATTATCTATTTCAGAATTGATAATATTTTTTTGATATTCTTCCCATTTACCTTCTCGTTTAAGTTTGTCTTCTTTTTTTATAACACAAGTAAAACAGGTTTTGTGTATAGGATAAAACTTTTTATCATTTTTATTTTTCATTACTTTTTTACATTCAGGACAAAATAAGGGCGTATTGTGTGCCTTTTTAGCTTTATCCAATTTAGTAATGTTTTGTTTAATACCATCTTTAATAGTCCAAGTACGGCCATCACTTTCCCAAATATCACCTTCTTCATAATGTTTTTCAGACTTAGAAAACCCAACACTAGTTTGAGTTTTTTCTCCATATTTGCCTTGGATAAGGTTTCTCATTCGCTCTACATCTTTTTTAACGAACTCTTTATTTAAACCTTGTACTTTGCTCATAAACCTAAATTCTTTAAATCATTTATAACTTGATTAGCAGATTGATATAATATACCTGTACCACCTGCTCCTACCCATCTACCTATTGTATCTGCTCTATCATCTATTAGAATATCATTTTTGGTTAATTCAGATTTAACCATATGTTTTTCTTTAGCTTTCTTATAAAATACTTTAGGTTTACTAGGGTATAATGTACCAATTTTATCTTTAACCCACAAGCCTTTTCCAATAACACTTTGTTTTTTAATTGAGGGTGCAGTTAACATTTGGTAAGGATATTGTGAGACAAAATCAACTAATTGTTTAGCTCCAGGCATTAATTCAATACCTCTCCAAAATGCTACTTTATGTTTTTCATCAATTAAATCCCAAAAAGCATCTAAACCATATTTATCAACATATGCTTGGGGTAACATTCCTGATAGACCTTCAAATCGTTTATCAAAATCTGCTACTACACCATCCATATCTAAATAAATGTTTGGTTCTTCTATTGTTTCATCTTCTCTAAGCATTGCTAATTCACGAGCATAAGCATTAATCCCAAATGGATCACCCTTTTTTCCTTTTCTTAGCTTAGATTCTTTTATAATACTATCAGACCATTTTCTAAATGAAATATTTCCTGTCTCGTATGCTTCTCTTTCAATTTTTTCTAAATGATCATCTTCAGCTGTATTTGTAGTATTAATTCCATCTAATCTATCCTCCATGTTTTGGTGAACATGAACTAACTCATGAGCATAAGAACGTAAAATATCTTTAGGATGTCTACCTAATGTATATAGTACTACTGTATTAGTTCCTGGAGCATAGTAAGCTGTTTTACCAAAGAAATCTTCAGCGTTAGCTTTAGCATTATGAACAAATTTTACTTTAGGATATGGTTTTAATTTTAAACCATCTTTTTCCATACTTTTAGTTAATGAGATAAGTAAAGGTTTAAAATCAAATGTTTTAGGATCTAGTGCTTCAGTTAAAGTTTTTTCTTCTAATCCTAAACTAGCTAATTTAGTATAATATTTTGGATCCTCAGCTAAATGTTGTAAAGCAATTACTTTAGCTTTAGCTGGATCATCTGTATGTTCCATTTCAACTTCAATCCCCATTTTAAGTTCTTTGGAATCAACGTCTTTTTCTTTAGCTGGGGTTTGAATTTCTTGAATTTTATCTGCTACTATATTATATACTTCTTCTACTTCTTCATTTGATAGTTCTTTTGGTAAAAAGGGTTTGAATTTTTCCATTGAAATATCTGCAGCATTTCTAGCAGCAGTACCTGAAACCCCACCTTGTGTAACTACAGTTTCAAGCTTCATATTAGGATAATTATCTATAGCTTTAGTTCTACTGGCTATATCTTTAAAATCATCTTCATTTCCTTCTCTAGCTCCAATTACGAATAATACTTGCTCTTCAGGATGTTCTTTAGCATAATTATAAACTGCTTGGATGGGTGGTTTTGAACTTATTTGTATTTCAACCCTTATAGGAAGATATTTTTTATAGATATCCCAAATTAATAATGAATCTTCAGGTGTAACCTTACCCCTTTGTTTTCCACCTATTAAAATAATAAATTTATCAATATTAGGGTTTTTCTTTAATGCTTCTTTTACAACAGCAAAGTGGCCAGAAGTGGGTGGTTTAAAACCCCCTCCATAAACTGCTACTTGCCTAATATCCTCTTCTAATAGAGGTCTTATTAATTCATCAACTAAACTCATTAAGATAAAAATTGTTTAATTTTAGATTGTGCTTCTTCTTTAGATACAGAACCATCTATAATATCTTTAGCTCCATCATCACTTAATAATGTTTGAACATCAGCATTTAATTCCGTTTTTTGTTTATTACTTCTAGCTTGTTGAGATGCTGTTTTTGGTTTAGTTCCTGTTGGTTTAAAGGGGTCAAGATATTTTTTAACTACATCTTCAACATCCTTTAACTTTTCATCTTCTAATGTATTAGCAACAGAAACAAAATTATTGCCAAATAAGTCTTTATATGCAGACCAGTTTTTAGTTACATCTAACCAAGTACGTAATACAATAGAAGGAGCTAAACTTCTATCTTCACCTCCTGATTTTTCAAATCTATCTTGGTTTTGTTTAAGTGAACGTTCTAAATCTGTATAGACATAAAGCATAAATACATCATATCCTGCTTCTTCTAATTCATCTTTTAATTCAATTGTTTTTTTAAGTGAAGCAGATGTGCCATCTAATATAAAGGATTCTTTAGCTTCAATTGTATCCGTTACATCTGCTTTAAAATCTTTAACAGCAGCAGCCATTGCTTTAGCTGCTTCACTTCTTTCTTCAGGTGTAGATTTTTTTAAATCTAAAGATACATTTGCTTGTTTTAAATTAGCAATGTATTTATTATCTACATTCATTACTTTTAATCCACCTAAATCTAAACCACTTAAAACATATCCTTTACCCGCACCTGGAGCACCTGCTAAAATAATTGCTTTAGGTTGACCTTGTGCTTCGGCTAGATAGCGCTTATAATTCCATTTATGTATATCAAAAGTATCAATCATAATATTAATTTTATTATACTGTGGGTTTACCCATTAGGGATTTAGTAAATACCTTACCACCAATTTCCCTTTTATATTCACCATTACCTAACCACTCAATTTCTTTACCTTTAAGTACTTTACGTACTAATTCTTCATCGTTAATAGGTTCTACACCTTTAGCTTTAAAGATATCTTTTATTTTACCTGATACTTCTACAAAATATCCCCCTGCTTTTAATTGAGATGCTTTATGGTTTACAACATTAGATTTGGCGGCACTAGAACCATCATGCCCTGTGGCTACAAACTTTTTACCCGCAGGTTTTGGTTTAGCAGCTGATACAGCATCAATTTCAGGGTCATCATCTAGATCTATTACTTCATATTCTGCATCAGATTCACTACCTGATACATCATTAGCTGATTTATAGTTAGGGTGACCACCTATTGGGGCATAAGCATTATCAATTAATTTAAAAATTTCTTCACTATAATCCTTTAGTTCAGAAGCAGGAATAGTAACCCATTTATTTTTAAGGATATCTATTTCATTTAAAAGATCTACAAGTTTGATCATAGTTAGGCATGTTTATTATACATATTGATAAAAACATCAAGTGGTGTTCTGTGACCCATACCCTCTACTTCATCAAATATTGCATTATTATCCCATTTTGGTCTAATGTTTTTAGTGATTTCAGGATTAATAACACTATCTTCTGTACCTAAAATAATTGTACGTTTATAATCTTCATCTCCATAATGGGCCTTTATATTAATATTTCTATTATGTAAAGCAGGATTAAATAATAAAACATCTACTCCTAAATGTGAACCAATAATATCAGCAATATACCCACCCATACTAGAGCCTATAATTAAGTTAGGCATACCTAAAGTATCCATAAACTCATATAAATCTAATGTTTCATAGTTCATAGCAGGGGCATAAACCATCCCTTTTTCAGCCAGGAAAGACACTTTAGGTCCTCCTGGCTCACTTTCTAAACCATGTAAATATATTATTCTTTTCATTAAATAATTTTTATTTTATTAACTGGAATTTTGTATGTTGATTTAACTGAAAATAAGTTATAATCATATAATGTGATATATTTGTTAGTAATCTTATCAACATTCATACTTTGACCAAGTAAATAATTAGCTTTACGAACAGAATAACTTTTACCAAATCTTTCTGATACTGAATAACAATTGAATTCATAATCTTTACCATCATAGGTAAAAATAAAACTTTCTCCTTCGTTTAAATTTTTGATTTTTTTACTTAATACTGACATAACCTTTATTTTTTATCATTATTTACTTTGTAAATATACGAAGGTTATCTTGGGTAGCCAAATTTTTACACGCTTCTCTTCACAGAAGTTTTAAAAGAAGTAGTTGATGGTTTGTGTTTTGGATTTTCTAAGTCAAATATTTTTTTAACTGACATAAAAATTTCTAGGTTTTCTTCTTGTGTTCTAGGTGATTCATATATCTCCCAGTTTTTACCTTTTAATTTAGTTCCAGACTTGTCTTCACCTCGAGATTTAGATTTTAACCATAATACACCTACTCTATTTACTTTTTTACCAAAGCATTCTTCATAACATTTGGCATAAATGGCACCTTGTAAATCATATGTAGTTTGTAAATGATTTGAAGTTTTAAAATCGATAACCCATAGTTCATCTTTAATTTCACAAATTAAATCTACAGTACCTGCTATTTTTAATTCATCTGAAAATAAATGGGTTTCGGTTTCAATTAATGTTGGTTTATACGTTTCCCAGAAGTCTACAAAACGTAAAAACATTTTCCAAATTTCAGGATTCATTGTAGGATTACCTCTTTCATTAAGGTAATTCATTTCATTCCCTTCAAAGTATTTTTCAATTAACTCATGTACTGCGGTTCCTTCTTCAGCAGATTTCTTTTTAATCCAATCTGCACTATATCCTACTTTTTTAAGCCAATCTTCAAAATGTTTACCTTTTGGATAACATTGTAAAACATAAGTTACAGATGGATAGTATTCTCCGTTACGTCTATAATAACGTGAATCGGGTAAAGTAATTTGTTTATGATCCTTAGATATTTCTAAAATACGGTCGTATGATTTTTTAATCATATAGCTAGTTTTTGTTCCATTAAATCATAATAGGTTAGTGGAACTGTTTTTTGTATTAGTTTAGTGAAATTCTTGAAACCCATCTCACTTGGGTCCTTATCTTGTAAATCAACAAGATAGACTTCCTTGTTTTCTGCTAATAACATTTCACAAAAGCGTAAGGCTTGTTTAATTGCATCCCTATCTAATGCAATATAAATTTTATCTACTTTAGAAGAAATAACTTTCTTCATTAAGTTATTTTGAATATTTTTTCCTAATAAAGGTATTGCATTTCTTTTTATAGCAATAGCATCAAATAATCCTTCACATAATATAATAGGAACATTCCAATTAATTAAATGTTCATTTGGGATTATATCTCTAGATACTGAAGGATTTCTATATTTAATGTATGGGTCTTTTTCAAAAGAACGGGCTGTAAAATAATTTAATCTACCATCTTTATCATAAGTTGGGATTATAATCATATTATTATATAAACCACTTTTACAATAACCTATATTATATTTTAAAATATCGTATTTACTTATATGTCTCTTTTTTAAGTACGCAATCGCATGTTTAGCTGAGATATCGCTTAAATCACCGGAACATAGGCTAATATATTCATCTGGTAATGAGATAGTGGTAGTAGCTTGGGTTTCTTTAATAGATTTAGAAGTTTTAACTAATGAAGATAATTCACTAAGTTTTCCAGCTTCTACTTTAAGTTGTTTAAATAAATTATATATAGTAGTTCCTCTAACATCACAAGCCCAACAGTGCCAAGGGTTTTTTCCTTCTCTATTTTCTGTTAGATTAACCTCAAGTTTAGATTTATGGTGATTGCAAAAAGGACAATGGTAAGCATAGTTGTTTCTAGCTGTTGCCTTACCACTACCTAACACAGAATTAACTAATGTAACTAATAACTGATTAACCATTTTTAAATTGGTTTAGTCTTGAATATAAATCTAAGCCTGTTAAATTTTGTTTAAAACTTCCATCATACCATGTTGAGTAATTAAATGAACCTTCTTCAGTAATCAAATTAATTTTAGGATATGTTTTATATCTCATAGAAAACCACTCATTTGCTTTTTCATTTGCCATACTCCAAAAGTCATTTTCGTTTGGGGCAAATTTAGGTCTATTTAAATAATGGAGCATTATAATATCAATAGTTTCATCTATAAAATTTTTGTACTGGTTATTTTGTAACTCTATATCTCCTCCCTCTAATATATTATATATTTGGCCTGCAACTCTAACTGTAGTATTTAAAGAAGTAGCTTCTAAAGGTTCTAAAAAGAATGATGAATTCCCATTATAAGATACATTTTCAGTAAAATTAATTTTTCTATAATAATTTTCAAAATTTAAATGATTCTCAATATCTCTTACTAAATTATATTCTTTTAAAATCTCTTCTGTTTCAGTTCGAATTTCAGAAAAACTAGAACATTCTTTGTTATATAAATAACCTACTGAACATCTATTTTGTAAAGGGATTAAAAATATCCATCCATGAGTTTTTGCAACACATAAAGTTTTATTAAATCTAGGTTTATCCCAAGAACAGTTTGATAAATAAACACTATTTACAGGTATAGGGGTTTCAACATAATCATCTTGATTCATTTTACCTGTACAATCTATAATATAACTGTTTAACTCTTCATGTTTTACTCTTTTTTCTATAATATTAACCTTATTTTTTAAATAAGCTGTTATATAATTTTGGAGTTTGTTAGCATTAAGATGAAGAGCCATTTGTCCTAACCCAAACCAATGTGTAAAATTATTTTTACCCCAATTTAATTTTTCAATTCCTTGTTTATAATGAGCATCAAACATAGAAAGATCATCATAATTCAAATTTAGTTTTTCGGATAAAAATCTAGGAAGGACTAAATCTGTTCCTTCACCTACAGATAAGGGAGGGATTGAGGAATCATAATACCAATCAATATCATATCCTAAGTTATGAAAATTTAAAGCAGTTATACAACCAGCAGTACCTTTTCCTATAATTGAGACCTTTTTAGACATAACGTAGTATAATATATAAAATTACTTTGATTCAGGCACGAGATCTTCAAATTCAATATCTGTTAAATCTTTAGTATAAAATTTACCTAAAATATTATCATTAAAGAATTCATCTGGTTTTTCTAGTACTTGATAAAGCATTTGGTATTTTACTTCAAAATAAGTTAATGATTTTTTATTAGGACATAATCTTAGAATAGTGCGCTCAAATTCATCTTTTTTCCCTTCAAGTAATAATTGTTTTATGTCCTTTTGGGAACCATAATAATTAATCCAATCAGATTCTTTAATTACCAATCTATAGGCAGGGCGGCGACCAACTACACCTTGTAGTTTTTCTAATTCTCGTTTTCCAATCTTTTGTTTTTTATTATGGAATAATACCTTTTTCCCAATATAAGACTTCCCTGAAGGTTTATGGGTAACTATATAAACAAAACCAAATGTATTTTCTGGAAATTGAGTAATGTCTCCTATTTTGTGTGTTTTATAGGTCCAACTCATATAATTAAGTTTAATTAAACAAAGTTTAATGTAACGTGGCTATACATATAATACTTAATTTAAATGTAATATTTTTGTGAAGACACATTATTATTAGAATGAATACTAAACTCTATTTCTTCAATATCTTTGGAAGTTGTACCAAAAGATGTAACATTATGTTGAATTATGTTCATGTATTCATCAGGTATATTAGGCATTTTGCTTAGTTTAAACCATAATTCTTCTGATTCTTTTCTTTGTCCTATATACCAACTTGTAAAAGCTTTTTGAAAAGTTAACATAAAATCACCAGGATATCCTATATCATATGGTAAAGGAGTTTGATTAATATGTTGTAAACCTAAACAAGCATACATATAAGCAGGTTTCCATTCTTGTTTTTTACTATGATCTATACTTAAAAAATAATAAGCTTCTGGTCTAGTAGGGAGATAAGCAATAGCAGTAGCTAATTGGTCTCTTTCCCACATTGGTCTTCTTTTTTGTTTATGTAATTGCTTCCAGGTTTTTAATACACAACAATAGGCCATTTCAGGATCAGTTTCATGAAGCATTTCTGCAGTTCTTAAAAAGTAAGATAATGCAGCTGCTCCATGTCCTCTTTTTTCATATTCCTCTCCTAACTTAGCGTTAATGTAAGGATCCAAAGGATTATTTATATAATCATGTAAGTATGTTTGTAATTTATCCATTTAACATATAATCTTTAGCATATAAAACTTTTTGGTCTAAATTTGCTATAATATTTTTATTATAATCTTTAATGTACTTTTTATTTATCCACCAATCTTCATAAGGACTATTTCTATCAGGAGAAATATTTGATGCCATCATTATATACCCCTTACTTAAAAGTAATGCCCTAGATTTACCTCTCCATTCTTCATTATTATCTGTATAGTAATCGTGTTCATAAGTAATTACACCAAAATCTAATGTATCAAACGGTATTTTTTCTAATGTTTTAAATGTATTAAAAGCAGGGTCAATATCTAATTGTAAATAATCTATATAACGAGATAAACCATTTTTTTGGCATAGATTAATATAGTCAATTTGAGTAGCATCTAATAATAAGCATTTATCTTTTGGACGTTCAAACTTCCAAGCAGTTATTAAATTTGGATCAAAATCTATTGAAATTCCTTTCCATCCTAATTGGGATAATAATGCTGTATTGTTACCATAGAATGGTCTTCCTGCACCTATTTCTAAATAAGTTCCATCTTTCTTACCATTAAGGCAAGATAATACAAATAAATCCTGATAGCATTGTGAATAATTTTGTTCTATATTTTCTAATCCAGGAAAAGGGAATTTATATTTACTATAATCTTGTTTTTTATAAATTAGGGGTTCATGCCAAGTTACTTTTTCTGGTTTTATAGGGCTGTCTCCTTCCCATTCTAATTGGTCTAATAAACTAATAGGCATTTTTAAAGCATAAGCTGCATTATCTTGGTAACCATAAGTTATAATAAAATTATCATCTTTAATAGCTAACCCACAAGCAAATTCAATTTGGGCAGCCATAAATTTAAAAGGTTTTGATAAATGAATTAAATTCCAATCTTTATCCCAAATAATAAATCTATGATAATATTGAGCATCTTTTTTAAATCCATGATGATGGAAGAATTTACATTCATGTGTAATACAAATTCTATAATCACCAAAAGGAATTACAGGAGAACTTCCTCTTAACCCTAAAGGTAAATCTATTTTGTCATCTTTTTTAATAGCAACTTCACTAGAAACCATGTTTAAAGTTCCTTTAGTTACAGTTTCGGTTGATTTATCTTCAAGATTAACTTTTACTATTTCTATAGGATTTGCCCATCTAATAAAGTGGTAAGGCATATCTAAAATAGGCATCCAATTTTTTTCAAGATAAGTATTCTCAGGAGGTTTAATTCTATCTCTAGTTTTTTCGAAACAAAAATTGTCATTCCATTCTATTTCACAGAGTTCCATTCTTCCTTCTCCGTTTTCCTTTACATCTCTTCTTACACCGCAAGTATAAAATTTATTATCCCATCTAAAAATACGAGCATCTTCTAAACCATGAAATTCCCAAACAGGAGGAATATCATATTTTTTTGTATCTATTTTTTGTGGGGAAAGTACTTCTAAAGTATCAGGATCAAGTTTACATAAGTAATTACCTGTTTTTAATGAAATATCATCTTCAGGATTTAAATAAGATAAACACCCCCATTTACAATAAAATTTTTGATCAAATTCAGAATGATATAAACTATAATGTACATGCCTAATATTAGCTAGAATATCTCCATTGTCATCTATAAAAATAGAAACATTACATAAACCTGTACCATCTGTTAGTTCAGAAGGTATTAATAATGGGGTGATAGTACCTCCATTGTTTATAACCAATTTCGCTAAATTGTCAATCATATTATTTATAATGACTTCCTCCTAACCATATTACGAAAGATTTTCTAACCCCCCTAGTAACAGGTGTAACTCTATGCATCATAAATGAAGGAAATAGGAAAACCAAACCTGCTTCTCTTTTGGCTTGTGTAAAAGGTCCTTCCATACTCCCACCCATAAACAATTCTAAATTCCCTCCTTCATATTCATCAGGTTCAGATAATTGAACTGTAATTGAAATTTTTCTTTTAGATAACATACCTGGACCAATATCAGCATGCCAATCATAATGTCCATTATCGGTAGCATAATATTCGGTATATTGAATTTGTTCAGGGATAGTATTTAATTCAAAATTCCATAAAGCAATATTGGCTTGAACTGCATAATTGGATAATTTTTCATATAGCCAATACCATTGATCATTTTGAGGAACCCACTTTATCTTTGATGATCTTACTTCTTTACTACCCCCAACAGTTTTTCCATCTTGGTAAGGGAGAGTAGACACATTTTGTTCTATTTTATCTAGTTCTTCTTTTGAAAAACCTTTAGTAAAATAGTAATAATTTTGTAAATCTACTTCTTGTTGATCAAAATTATAACTTGTATACATAATTATTTATTTACAATAATGTACAAAAAAAACAATTAATATTCAAATAATTTTAAAAATTAAATGTTAAGGATTCTAACCTCCTCCAGAACTAACTAGTACACTTCTATTAATTCCATAAGATGTTCCTACAGAATTTGTAGCATAAGCTCTAATATAATATGTAGTACCATTTTTTATTTATTTAATTTATTAACCAGATACTCCTATTACATTTGATATATCTGCCGTTCCTACTTCGTTTACTTTCTTAATATTTGCTGAGGCAACACCGATTACATTGTTTCCATATCCACTAGGGACATAAGTTAGTTCTACTTTTATTTTATTGGTTGCATCTAAATACTCTACAACTCCCCCATAAGGTCCCTCATCTAGTGTGGGAGATACTCCACTATAATCAAAGGTAGCCTCTATTAGAAAACAGTTCAAATATCCGTTGGAATTCATATTGGATATAGCAGTGGCATTTAATGTATAATCATTATATGCAGTACCTGACCAAGATGTTTTTGTTGAAGAATATGCAGTGGAAAAGTCTAGATTGTCATAATCTGATGTAGATAGTGTAGTGGTTTCTCCACCACCTCCCCATGCTGATCCTTTAACTATTATAGTGTCAAATATATTTCCTGAACTTGGATTCCATACTTTTAATGTAGCATCTGTAATAGTATTATTTGCTGTTATACCACTAACATCAAAAAATAAAGGCACTCTATGACATTGCCCTGTTATACCAGATCTAGTTGTATCATAAGCTACGAACCAAGCATTACTTACGGTTGTATTAGTAGTATAAGTAGTAGCAAAGGTGCCTGTAGTTGCATTTCTTACTTGAGATAGCCAATTGAGAAGAGCGCCTGAGGCAGATAAACCCACCCTCCCCTGATATGTTGCGTTTACTGATGATGATGCCATGTCTTAAAACTGTTTTTTTGGTAGGTAGTATACACTACTGTTAAAATAAGAGTTTTCTGGAGGTGTGATAGATATTTCTTGATATGTAATTCCATCAAAGTTGAAAATACTTTCAGCAACATAAAGTATATTCCACCAAGTTGCTAGTCCTCCCGGCTTTACAAGACCAGGTAGAGCTT
>Ga0208160_1000513_pt1 | contig 17906 bp, 28 predicted proteins | sample CB_VirMetaG_FD_184536 | JGI IMG/M metagenome (GOLD analysis project Ga0208160, IMG submission 184536) | Freshwater to marine saline gradient viral communities from Chesapeake Bay - CB_1504_1 Viral MetaG (SPAdes) (version 4) | ecosystem: Environmental > Aquatic > Marine > Coastal | place: USA... | reverse complement strand
TGCTTCAAAAATGTAACCATTCTTTTTTAAGGAAGCAAAAAGTCTTTTATACAATGAGTCAACAACAAATGTATGGACATTGTTTCTAAAAGAAGTTTTGGATCCAATATACACATATGAATTACCAGGAGGAGTATAGTTAGAAATATCTATACCTAAAGATTCAATGAGGGAATCAGCAGCTTGCTGATCATAATCTCCATAAAAATCATAATAGCCTGCTTTAATAAGCGCATATGATTTTGAGTCTAAAAGATGAACATGTCCAGTAGTAAATGTGGCATGATAGTATGCATTTAGTTCATCTAAATTAGAAAAGGAAGATATAGTCATTTGTTTACCTCTATTGAATCTAGTGTTAGTATACCCTGCTTCAGGTATTCTGAATAAGAGTTTGAAGATAGATAAAGGCTACCCACGTCATCGTAGGTAGCCTTTACCAAAGGATAAATTTGTGATAAATAAGATAAATTATTTAAAATTTGATATGAAGATTTTTGTACAAAAAGTACACAATCTTTATTGGAGATCTGGATCAGATAGCTCTTGTTCAACCAAGTCTGTAATGGCTGCGGAAGTTTGCGGATACTCTGTAGCCATGGTTCCGTTTGCGGCATCTTGCATCACCTTTAGCATTTCTTTTCGTCCTTCAGAAACATTTTCTGTGAAGGCTTTTCTTTCTTCGTCAGTAGCAAAAGAAAGTTGAGCAACAAGTGCCTCCATGAAAACAGCTTGCTCACCATAGCCTACTATAAGAGTAGCAATCTGCTTTTCAATACCTTCCATTTGATCTTCAAGTTCTTTCATTTTTGATGTAAGCTGCTCTCCAAGGCCTGTAAGAAAATTATCAAACAGTTTGCCAACATCTTCCATTAATTGTGGATCTAAAGAATCAGACATGATACCATTCCTTTGTGGAGGCAGCGTGAGCTGAAAGAGCAAGATCAACTTTATAAGAAATGGTACAAATGTCTTGACGAGTTACTTTGATCATGTCAACAGAAAGGCTCTTGGACATATCAGGAATGAAAGCACCTGAATCTGATTTTCTAGCTTGAAAATGACCACACTTCCAGGCAAACGACATAGCGTCATAAGACTCACCTGACTGCCAGTAGTGTGATTTGAATATTCTAGAAACAGGCTTATTGTCAATCATTCCACCACCATAAGACACAAAGCCTTCGTCAGTAGGAACGCCCATTCTTTCATTTGCTTGATAATTAATTTGTGCAGAACCGTTAGTAATTGACCTAAGGTAAGCAGCAAAATCAATAGCATCAACGAAAACATTTGTGCTACTAATAAGCTTACCATCAGCAGATGTCTTACCAATGTCAATTTTAAGTTTCATTGCATCAAACCAAGGTCGAATGGACAAGAAGCCAGACTGGGTCTTTGATCTAAACCACTTCTTATAAAGATCTTGATCATAATCTTTATTCTCCTGAGTAGTTGGCTCAGAAGAAGTATCATCTAAAGATGAAAGATATTCGTCTACATTTTCAAACATGTCTTTGGTAAATTCTTTGTCCATTGTATCACCTATGCAAATGAAAGTTTGTTAGTATTTTTCTTAGTTCTGCCAGAAAGAATTAGTTCAGCTTCTTTTTGCTGTTCAGAAGAAGCCCAATCCCATTGAGCTAAAGCATAACTGTACATAGATCTTACCACATCAGGATGCTTTTGCCAAATCGTATTCTTGACTGTTGGTGCATGAGTAAGTAAATCGTCAGTATTAATTGGACGAAGAGATTCAGAAACTACATAGAATTTAGTTTCCTTAATTAAGGATACTATTTCTGCACCAGTCATATAGTTTGTGGCTTCAGCAAGCGCATCATAATCATATAAATGATCTGTTTCTATCTTGGAAAGATAGATACCAAAGATATGCTTGCGTTCTTCATAAGATGGAAGGCCAACAAAAAATATTTTATCAAAGCGATCTGCGCGCAACATTTCTGGTTTGAGGCCGTGAATTTCATTTGCGGCACACATCAAAAAAGAGTTTTGAGGTAGCTCTTGAAGACCGGTAAGAAACTCACCGTGAACACGATCTGTAGTACCGGAGTCGTTAGAAGATCCACCACCAGATAAATCACGACCAAACTCGTCAATCCAAACACACAAAGGATCCATAGCTTTGATTTGCTTAAAAACAGATCTCATGTTGATTTCTGATTGACCAATATAAGGGTTCATAACCTGGCTAATACCAGTACGAGCTAGATCTAATTGAAGCTCAGCGGCAGTGGCTTGACAGATTGCTGACTTGCCAGTGCCAGGAACACCTACCATAAGAAGCCTTCGAATAGGTGTAACACCATATTTTTCTGCTTGAGCAGAGTTTTGACGAAGATAAGCTGTTCTACGGATAATGTCTTTAATGTTATCAAGACCACCAATATTGTCAAAAGTAATTTCAGGCTTTATAATTTCAAGAATGCCGCCGTTCTTGATATCTTTCATTTTACTTTCATAAATAAACTTAGGTGAAATTTTAGATTCTGAAATGACAGAATCTAGACAAGAACCAATGAAAGACATTTCAGAAAGACCAAGGCCGGCAAAAGCAGCTTCTTTAACGTCAGAAGAATCAATTAAAGAATCATTTGCACTAATGTTAATATGATTAATAATAGTTATCAACTCTTCATGAGTTGGGTAAAGATCATCAAAGTTAGCAAAGAAGCCTTTAGCAAAGTCAGGAATATCAAAAGGAGAAATACAGATATTCTGTATCGGCATAAGCGAAAGATCGTCTTGCCAGAATGCCTTGCGATAATGAGACATGCTGGAAGCAACACTGCCCATCATGTGGGAAACATAGCTGTCAGGATGGGAATTTATAATAGTAAAGAAAGTTATTCTAGAAGAGTTTTCATACTCTGTAGAAAGATAATCTAAAGCAATAGACTTATCATATGTAGTTACAAAAGGCTCTTCAGGTGCGGCTTCTTCAGATGGATTGGGAACTAAAATTGGTTTCCATTCAGAATCAACATATTGGCTAAAACCATTTTCCCAATCAATAATGAAAAAATCTCTGTCAACAGTAGAGGTAATTATATCAATTATTCTATGCGTATCAGGATTTTTAATCCATATTGAAGGATGACCTATGCGAATTTTGTCAGTTAACATTTATACCTCTAATTGTTTTACGGTTGTGTAAGGGGGCGTCCCGAACTGGGCAAAGTGAACATTGAAGATCACACCGCCCCCTTAACATTGTAATCAGCCCTTCTCGCCAGCGCGACGGTGGAACTCGATGTTCTGACCAGGCTGAATGACGGAATTCTCGTCCAACTTGTCCTTACCACAGTAAGCAACAGCGTCGCTGGGGATACCCCACATCTTGCTGAACTGGCTGCGAATCTCTTGAACAGTCTTTCCTGCAACGTTGCTAGGCTGATTGAAAACGCCATAGCGAACGTTGGCCTGAGCATTCTCGCGCTGAGGCTGGGTGTTATTGCTTGTAGCTTCCATTATTATTCTCCTATACTAGGATTTCATTTTCTTGGTTAAGATGGGAATGCGTACGGTTGTACGGCTCTGATTTCCCGAGACCCAGATCAAAAAAGACCTCTGTCTCGTCTGGGTTTTGCATGTTCACGATAGTCTTGTGAACACGGCCTAAGATAAAAGAGGCAACAGCCATGTTGGTAGCCAAAAGCTGGGTGCCACCTTCTATCTCAGAACGCTCCTGACATGACAACTCACCAGGATTTTTATCTGGTGGATTAATGTATTCAGGATGGAACTCTTCAGGGTGACAGGTTATTTCAACTCCGTCACGCTTTTGATAATGATAAATAGAACCAAACAGTTCATCATCATTGCCGCCTGTAAAAACGTCAATGTTATTGAGCTGCCTTGCGGCATTAAAAAGTATAGAACGAGCAGCAAAATTGTCAACAACCGCAAAGACAACATCTCCTTCACGAATAAGCTCAGAAGCTTTTATCTTTGGTGAGTCTTCGTCGGCCACGCCAGCAAAGTCGTCTCCGACCACCCACTTTGGCACAGGTATAATGGTTGTGTTAGGGAACTGCGGAGTGAGCTCTTGGGCTTTGACGACTGCTTTGTTACCAATTTTGTTAAAGTCTTGCCGCTCTTTATTCTTTTCTTCATAAGTATCTCCGTCTACAATTATTAATCCAGAACCTGGATACTTCCATTCAAGAAGGCGAACAAGGCCAGCACATAACCAAGTACCAATACCTCCTGCACCAACTACAATGAATCTTTTATTTTCAGTCATACTCCCATCCTCCTAGATCATTGTATGAATACTTTTCAAAATAAGTACAATCTGTTCCATCAATAATATTTTCAGCAGCTTCTAACTCATGCTCTGTAACTGTTGGATCTTCTTTCTTCATCTTAATGAAATTAGAAGCTATATCAACCAAATAAGGACATTCATGACCTAGATAAGCAGTACAATCTAAACAAGGATTAGTTGTTTCTGTAGAGTAAAAGTCATACATTCTAGCAGTATCAAGGAAGTCATCAAAATCCTTAACTGTTACGGTAGTTTCACAATAGCAATCAGCAATGTCTACTGCGCTGCAGCAAACAGGAGATTGATAATCGGGAATAGATTCTTTGGAATCTTCTTGATATGCTACTATCTCTTCAAACTTGTCAACATTTAGATAGTCTTTAAGAGTAGTAGGAGTTATTTTAGAAATGTAGAAACCTTCGTTTGACTGACCAAACATATAAACTGGAACATCAAGTTCCACTTTAGTTTGATAAGCGTAATAAGCCATTTCCTCTATGACTGTTTGGATCGGTTCGTCTTTAGGAAATACGGGAACGCTACAAATATCGCAGATATGATCAACGACACTGTAGTGGTCAAGAATAATGCCACAGACCATGCAGCTGATTTTGTTACTTTGGAGCTCATATATTGTGTAAGGAATCTCGTAAGCAATTAGACAAGGTGTAACTAGCTGATCTTTAATCTGGTTAAAGAACGCGCTATGTGTCCAATGACTAAGATTTCCAGCTCCTTCCGTTTTTCCAAGAGGTTGAGTTGGAGGATTTCCAAGAACTGTTGTTCGTGACCCCCCCGCTGGCAACAACGGGGGCAACTCTTTTTTTACTTTACCGCTCCACTCAACAACATCAGAATCAGGTTGTTTATTGATAACATAATCTTCAAAAACATCTTCAGGCTTAAGAGTATAAGCCTCCCCTGACATTTGAAGCTCTATGTGATACTGTGTTGCGCCGTTGTTAACAGACTTTTGCCAGCCATAGGTAATATGAATGCCGTCAAAGTCTGCTTGATCAGCATGATCTGTACCAGAAGCATAGGCAGCCATGTGAGGATGGCTATGAACAGAACCAACAATCATAACATTGTCAGGCTTGATGTCAACAATGCTTTGAGGATCGTAATTACAGTGGGCTGGTGTGTTTTCTTGATCAGGAACAAGAACACCCCAACCTTCAGGACCTTCCTTTGTCATATCGTAAGTAAGAAGAACAATAGACTCAGTACCGTGTTGAGCATCAACTAACCTAAAAAACTGATCAAGCTTATCAATGATAACAATAGGAATTAGAGGCATTGAATAATGGGCAACTGGGTCAATAGTTACAAAATTATCAGGAAGAGCAATGTTTGCTTCCTGAACAGTTCGTCCAACAAAAGTGTTACACACTTTGTAAACAGCATAATTTTTTACTGGAGGAGGCGGAGGAGTGATAGCTTTAGGCTGAGTATTAGATCCGTAAGTGCTTGTACTACCAGTTTTACCGTTGTTCGTGTGCTTGTTATTAGTATTGGTCTGAGTCTTAACAATCTTATTGCAGAGAAGATAATAGATTTGAAAACCAATGTTTTCGATAACATCACAGATGTCGTCACGGTCTGCCATAAAGATGTAAAGACCATCTTCAGCTTCAAAATAGTTAAGGTCATCAAGAGTAACCTTTTCTTGTTCTAGTATTTCAGTTGTCATATAAATTACTCGCTTTATTTAGGTGATGTAGCATAGGGGAAAATGCTAAAGCCAAATATTTTTGGATTAATAGGGTCATAATTTTCTTTGTAAGATGTTAAATATTGTTCGAATAGTTTGATTCTTTCGTTAGTTTCTAATGAAAAGTAATCTTTATCAATGCACTCTTGACATGTTTTATCAATTATTAGTTTGTGGAAAACAACATTGTTTTCACACAAATCAGCATAATTTTCTACATAAGAATTTATTAAAGAATCGCTAACACCACTCAAATCAATCATTGTATTATCGAAATTAATCCAAACAGTGTTCCAAGGAAATTTGTCTTGTGTTAGTTTAACAAATTCACTAAGTTTAATATGCTTACCGCAAATACAAGTAGCCAAATTATCAAGATTGTATTTAGGTTCAAAAAGAAAATTATTTCTTAAATAAGGAGGCTGATTACGATGATAATTGCATACAGCAACATAGGGCTTTTGATCAGGTCCAACAGTTTCGTTCAAAGTGTAAACAGCATTTAGTATAACATTTCTGTCATTTACAAGATCAACATCATGAACATTCAAATCAATGTGATTATGCATTGGGATATTTGAATGGCAATGATGACAGTTGCTAATAGCAGTTTGATTGTATACTGAAGGATCTAAAGCTTGCACAACAGTAAGCACACATTGGTTACAGCATTGAACAGGAGTATAATCTTGTTCGTATTGAGGTAAAGGGTTTAAGGTATATATGTTAACGTTGGCAGCATTAGAAACTGTATTAGCAGAAGTTACATGAACGCTGGAACAATGAGGGCAGGTGTAGTAGTTGTAGTTATCGTAATCCATATCTGGATAATAAGTATCAGAAGTATTACAATAAACAGCTTTGTGACTATAAAGATAAGTTGACTCATGCTCACAGAAAACTACTTTATCCGAGCCACAAGATTCACAAAGACTTTCACCTTCATATTCTAAATAAAAACATTCGTCGTTCTCGGTAAAGCCATTCTCACAATTTGAACAATACCAATCTGGTTCAGTTTCCATGTCATCATCATCAGCGCTGAATGCAGAAATTGTAGGGTTTTTTACATGGGTTACCCGAAGTGCTGCTGTGTGATGAAGATTGTCTACCTTTTCAAGCTTGGTAGAGCTGTTATTGTAAGACTGCTTGAACCAGTTAAAAACAGTATTAGAGTCAAATTCTAAATCATCTCTAGTTAAGGCATTGATGGGCTTAGGAAGATATTTGTCATCGTAATAAGCTGAGTAATTACCAAGAAGGGCGTCTTTAAAAGTAAAATTGATACCATTTTGGTCATGGCAACCTTGATCGTCAATTCCAGCTACTTTTACTGGAACCCAAAGATCAGGATCAAGAGTCCATTCATATCCGTTTTGTTCAGAAGTAGCTTGCCACTGGTCGGGATCCCACAAACGAGAATAGGCTTCATCAAAGTTATAGTGTGACTGATAGAAACGAGGACCATCAGTTTCAGACATGTTAGCATCATTGTATGCTTCCACGCCTGAACATCGCTCTAATAAATAAACAAGCTTTTCATTGATAGGATAAGAAGTTATGTCATGATTACGATATAGGCAAATCCATCCTACACCATTACCGCGATAACCTCTACAGTTAATGTTAGGAAGATTAACGTGATAAAGCTGAACATCAGGATGAGTAACTGGAGAAACAGTATAGAACATCCTGGCACCAAGGAAATTACCGTCTAAGAAATCTCCAATAACTATTCTGTAGGGCTGAGCAACATAATAGGTTTTTGCTGAAGCATCGGCTTCATACTTTCCCCAGTTAATCCTGTACATGCCAGGCTCATATTGAAAAGCCATTTGCATGTGATTACCCGCAGATCTAATCGTAAGAAGACCAGTATTAGTTACAGGAAGAAGACCCGTATCAAAGTGGGCAAAGTTAGAAAAGTTATTGTAGAAAGAAGAAATATCTTTGTCAGTTACACTGTCTAACCCAAAAGAGTTTACTGTGGAACGAAAGACTAAAGATCCTTCTTCTGTGCTGGTAAAGCGGTAATCTACATTGGTCATTTTTACTCCGAAATATCGTTAAATAGCTGTTCAATGTCGTCATCAATTTCAGAAGAAAAGTCACCAAAAGTTTCAATAAACCAGTTAGGATTTTCATTGATTGCGTGATGAACAGCAAGTTTAGTGTTAAGTGTGTTTTGTAAATCTACTAGTTCAGCTAGTCGGTCTAAAGCTTTAGAAAGTTTCTTTAGATCGTTTTTGTCAGGAGCTAAACCAAGTAAGCTTCTAATAATTGGAACTCCACCAATAAAAAACTTTTCTGAGTTAGCAATTTGTTCTATTCGGTTATTTAATGTTTCGGCGGAATTAGCGAGCTTTTCTTTCTCCTTGTTAGCGTGAGAAAAAGAAAAGGTAAAGTTATTTATTTTGGTAATATCAGAAGGTATCTTTTCTGGGTACGCCATTGGGTTTTCTCCTAGTTTTCAGATTTTTTCTTAGTTCTAAGAAGTCTTTAACTTCAAGTAAAGACCACCATACAGTGGCACTTCCAACAGCTATCTTTGTAAATACTCTTGCTAAATACGCTTCGTCTAAACTTACTCCAGGTGTTATTCCTTGAACATCAAAGTAGTATTTAGAAAGTTTATTTTCAATCTTAGTTGATAACTGTTGCTGTTTTGATTTTATTTTGGTCAACGGTAGATCCCCCTGAAGATTGTGAAATATTGTCTTGAATTGATTGTACAAGTACTGTTAGTTCAGGCGTAGGATTGACTGGAAATATCGATTGCCGTTGAAGCTTACGCGTCTTAAGCTTAGCGATTAAACCAGATATTACTACTGGTGCCATAATGAGATGCATTGCTACATACTCCTTCTTGCTGTTTTGTATTTCTTGCCATCTAAACCGAAATAGTTAAAAACTATTTCTGTAATAGCTAGAAGTATTAAAGGTATATTAGATGTAAATTGGTAAATTAAATTAAGTAGTATTATCAATATAGTTGTGAGGAAACCATACAATGGACCAGCCATAGCTATAGCGGCAGCTTGGTCTGGATCATGTTTACCAACCTTAGTTATACCGACAGCTATAAAAGGTATCGGTATAAAGATTGGTAGGTTTGCCTCAACATTTTTCATTTTAGCCGTAAGATAATGACCTAGCTCGTGGGCAAGTAAAACTATTATAGCAATAAATACAAATGAATTATGTATAATTGCATAGTTTATTGCTGCTAAAGCAATCAAGGACGCTAAAGTATAGAAATAGTCAGGTATATCTTTTGCTTTAGGCTTCAGATTGGTTATAAACTTGGGTATCTTCATCAACCTTTGCCATTTTAATATAGTTTTTATCAATAATTTCAGACATAATAACGTTAAACTTTTCTGCGTTACTCTTAGAATAGTTTGTTACATTATAAAGATCGAGAACATTTAATTCTTCTGCAAAAAGACATTCTTTGACTGGTATACCAAGTTTTTCAGAGAGAGCTTGATAAAGAATTCTATCAAGAGTGATAGAGTGCTTGTTTAGATTAAAAAGAGAAGTATAAGTAATGTTCATGTAGAAATCAGAAGTTTCAACATCAAACATTTCTTTCATTATCCCTTGAATGCCGTTAGCATAATTGTCCGAGTCAGCAATGTTGAAGGCTTCTTCCATAAGAAAATCTACAAGAAGCTTCCGTGCTAACTTAAACTCTATTTCTTTGAAATATCTAATTCTAGAATAATCATTATTAGTCATTTCATCAAGGACAATGGCGACAGACTCAATAAAAGAGTTAACAACAGAATCATTGTTAATCCAGTGATGAGTGCCATCATAAAAAGCTGAAGATAGCCGGACTTGAGCTTGATTGACACCTGATGAATCGATGTCAATTGTAGTGTTCTTGAGACTGTCTTTTACAGCGTGTACATAATCAGAACTTTTTTGATTGTTTACAGACGGATTAGAAATGTTTGTTTGAGCAGAAGTAGTTTCTTCTTGTTCTGGGTCATAGTCAAACAGATCGTCATCGTCTGAAGGGATGTAGGTCATGGTGATCCTCCAGTTATTATTACTTTTAGTTTTGACTGTCAGCTTTATAAGCTTTTTGGGTAGGCATTATCTTGTTATCTGTAAGATGCTGTATAAGATTTTTACATTTAAGAAGTGTGATGTTAGATCTTTTACCTTTTAGAACTTTAGTGACAAAACTTCTTCTTTGGCGATATGTTGTTCTACCCCATATGCCTACACTGTCGTTCCAAACAGCATCGTACAGACATTCAGCATTAACAGGGCAAGATTCGCAAAGAAGAATTAATTCTTTAACTTTGGCAGAATTGTCTTTAGATATTCTAACAGGAAAAAAATCACTTAAAGGCAAACCTTTACAGGCAGCTTCGTTTTTCCATTCATCATTTTCTAGCATCAGTGGTCCTTGATTTTAGAAACAGAAATATAGGCGTCGTTGAACGTCGTATTAAATTCAGCTAAGTTGTCAAGAAATATTTGAATATCATGGGTTATAGCTTGCAAAGAGTTCACAAAAGCGTCAAACTTGTTGTTGTAACCTTCTTCATATTTTATTGCAAGTGGAGCATTAGATATCATTTCAGATAGTTCAACCAATTTAGGATATAACTCTTTTGCATGTTTGTATGCATTTTCCATATTTTGGGCGGAGTTGTTTACTTTTTCATACTCTTCATTAAAGTATTCTAAAATGTCCATTATCTCCACCTTATCCAAGCTATGAATGCTGCTCCTAAAGTTAATATTAAAAATGCAATTGTATCCATTAAGCCCCCATTTGTATTTTGGCTGGTAGGAGAAATGGGAATTGAACCCATGACCACGTGTTTATAAGACACGCTGCAGCAACCAGCGCCGCACCTTCTCCCGAGTAGCAGTAGTTGCATCGTACTTATGTACACCAATTTGGATACAATTTTTTACGTCCCGGCTCACGACCAACATATTGTTTAGTTGTAAGGGTTTTATATGGCTACTGCAGAGCCGGATGCAGGATTTGAACCCGCGACATCTTCATTACAAGTGAAGTGCTCTACCAACTGAGCTAATCCGGCAAAAATCAGTTATTCTGATCTTTTTTATCCTTCTCATTCTTTTGTGAGGGAGCAGTTGAAAGATCTTTTGTGGGTTTCTTTTTTGCGCCACCAATTATCTTTCTAAATTTAGCTAAAGCCATTACTGCTCCTTCACAAAAGTTGTGAGTGTTATATCCTTAACAGAGAAAACATCATCTTCATAATGCTCTGCTCCAACATACAGTTTGTCCAAGAGTTCTTGGACAACATGTATTTGTTTTGCTTTCTCGTCCTCAGGGACTTCGATAATGATATCGAGTGTTAAGTGTATTGTTTGCATCTGGCCTCCGTAGTTGTGCTCCAACAGTATATCACAGTATACTATTATTGGAGCAAGTTTTGACGACTATTTTCCACCTTTTTGCTGCCAATTAATGATAGCATCTTTGGCATCGTGGAAATATTCTCCGGATTCAGCTAACCATCCATCAGGCCTATCTGCAACATACCATACAACATATTGATGATATGCTTCAGGATCGTGGGCTACGGCAATATAAACAGGGTAAGACCCATCTCCACCTTCGTTAATTAGTGTTGAAATAATAACTGTTCTAGGTGAATCAGGATTGCCTATAATTGTTCCAGGTTTAAGCTGTTTTGTTAACATAGTCCGCCCTCTGGGGCTCGAACCCAGGACCAATGGATTAAAAGTCCACTGCTCTACCAACTGAGCTAAAGGCGGGGGTGAGCAGTTTATATGACGAACATGCTCAGGTCCGCCCCGTTCTTTTTACCATGGCTTACGGGCATCCATGTAACCTACGGAAGGTAGGATTTTCTAGCAGCTGTTCACGTGAACAATGATATGTTCACTGCTAGATATTCTTAGATAATATTTGACAACCTGTCATTAATGAATAATGATGGAATATTATCTAAGAGTACCCGAGGCGGGACTCGAACCCGCACGACTTTTCAGTCAGAGGATTTTAAGTCCTCGGCGTCTGCCATTCCGCCACTCGGGCAAAAATGAAAATCTATTTTTTACATTGGACATCAATAAGTTTATCAACTAAACAAGATGCACATAAGTTTTCTTTAAACTTGGAAGAGTAAGAAACTTCCATAGAAAACATGTCACATTGAACACATTTCTTTTTAGTTGGTTTTGAAATTTTGTTTATTTTTGACATATAAACTTAATACTTCTTGAACAGTCTCGTAAGAGACTGAATATGAGTCCATTGTGTGTTGATTAGCAAATGCATCAAAGTTAGAGAACAAAATAACATCGCCATAAACAGTATCAGTAAAAGTATTTCCCTGATAAGTTACTGTTAACATGTTTAAAAACATGGTAGCAATGGGATTAGGGTTTATTGTTCTCCATTGTAAAAGAGGATCAACAACCATTACTGCACCATTAGGTAAGTAAACATTTGTACAATTGTCTTCAGGAAAAACATCACTGATAGTTTCGTCTATATCTTGAAAAATTATTGTAGGAGGTTTACTCGTATCAGCATATATTAACAAGGAGTTTATTCTGTGTTCTTGTTTAGTGTATGCGACAGGGAAGTATTCTGGGGTAATGATTGGTGATTTTATTTTATATTTATAACTAAACATGATTTAATTCCATATTACCATATCAGTATAAAAAGAAGAAGAAGAGTTGTTGTTTCCGGTGTAAACAACTCTGGAGATGCCTGCTTCAATAATATGTTCTAAACACCATACACATGGTTTAGCCATAGCTGTATTATTATTTAACAGTAGGCGGGCAATATACATTGTTGCACCATCAGTATTTTTAGTGTTTTTAATAACACGTATTTCAGCATGTGTTGAACATCTGTTAGGAGGAGTGTCGGGGGTGATGCGTGGTATGTTTACGTCACCACCGAGCACTCTTCCTGATTTTACCAGCAGTGCCGCCATTCTGAAACGGTAATCAGATGTGAGAGCTATCTTTGCTGTAGCAGAAAGAAAAGAGCTATCACTGTTTGATAGGGTGTCAGAAATAAAGCTGTACTGCTTGTAGGGGTTTCGTAATGGTATGTTAGCGTAGTTCATTTTAGGCATAATAGTATTATACCATATCTTGGTTACTCTGGTAGTTTTTCACTCTGGTACTCTTCTAATATTAGTTGCGGAGATTCTCCACATAGTCCGCATTTACCTCCACGGTGGTAAGCGGATTCTATTTGTATGGGCCAATCTCTACAACATCTAAGAATAACGTACTTAGGAGTATCTTTAGTAGACATAATAATATTATATCATATGTTACTTGTGGCGTGCATCATCCCACGCTTCAAGAGCTTCGTCCCAACGTCCGGTTCTGATGCCTTGGGCAAGAAGATCACCTGCGTGGCGAAGTCTTTCAATTTCGTCAGCAGCATCATCGAAAAGAGAACCTGAGAGCATGGTAACAGTACCTTGTTCTTCTTGAGCTTTGTTAATAACAGCAGCCATGATTCTCAAGTCTTCTACGATGTTTTTGTCACTCATCAGCCGGCAAGAGCTTCGATCTGTCCGAAGTGTTCTGGGCAGACGTAACGAACTACGTAACGCATGTACAGACCAATGCTGTCATTAAGTGCGGGATCAACGTCAGCAACCATTAGCATAACTTCAACAAGAAGTCTGTCGATTGCGATTCCTTGATCAAGTGAATCACAAATGCCGGCACCAAGGTTAAGAAGAACTTCATCGGTGTAGCTATAATACCACAGGGGTGTGTCACTTCTCACCATATCCAGATAAACATCTGGCTGATATCCGTTCATTGGAGGCTCCTCATAGGGGGCCAATGTGGGACGGGTCTCAGGGGTAGGTGCTTCAGTTGTGGTGGTTGGAGCGGCAGTTGTTTCTACTGGCTCTTCAGCAACAGGGGGTTGAGTGGTGGTTGCTTCTACATATACAATTCTTTCTCCACCGCAAGCGGCAAGAAAAAGAATAGGTAAAAGAATAATCTTTTTCATTACCATCTTCCTTTATTGTAGTTAATTTTGTTTTGCAACCATTGTGGACGAGGATTGTTCTCATAATATTTACCAATAATTTGAGAAGCAGTTCCTTTAGTCATATCTGCCGTAAGTGGAACACCAATCCGTTTAAGAGTTCTCTTTTGTGCATCTGTTGGAGCATCACTACGCCAAGCAGAAGTAGCATCAATAAGGTTTGTATCAAACCTGTTTGTAATCCATTTATCTGCTCGGACAAAGGCATCTCTCATATCTTCTGGGTAACCTAAAATACGAGATGTTTTAAAGTTATCTGCAGAACGATTGAAGTATTCTACAACCCATCTACCTAGTGTGTCAATATATATTCTGAGAGAATTAGATCCATCGACAGCTAAATGATATGTATTTTCATCTATTTCAGCCCAAACAAAACGAGAATATTGAACAACAACCTCATTTGGTGGGGGCGGCATAAATAGATCAATGCGTTTGTAAGCAAGCTTGATATCTTCAGGATTAAGTACACGTACAGCTTCACCAGGACAGAACTCTTCGAGCTCTTTATACTCGTTAGCTACGTCTACTAAATCTTGTCCATTTAGATCGAAGTCCGGTGGTAAACCAAGAAGAGACGGTAGGCCAAGGGGTTTCTTGCCTTTGGTGGCGTCTGCAAAATCTAAAACCTTGCAATGCTCTTTCCCTTCAAACAGGCGAGTACCACGACCCACAATCTGCGTATATAGTAATGTTGATTTGGTTGGTCTTGCAAGAATAATGGCTTCTACAGATGGTTCATCAAAACCTTCAGTAAGAACACCAACGTTAACAAGAACCCTAGTCTCGCCGGAAGCGAAACGGGCAAGTATTTTTTGACGTTCATCACTAGGTGTTGTGCCAATTATGACTTCTGCTGAGACTTGTGATGACGCAAAGGATGCGGCCAAGTCGTGGGCATGTTGGATGCCTGCGCAAAAGGCAATGGCTTTAGAAGTACCACATATCTCCAAATAGCTAGCAACAATAGTAGCATTGCGCTCAGGAGTGTTAATAGTATCTTCCAACTGAGAAGCGATGTAATCACCTTCACGGCTTTGTACCTCCGAAATATCTGTATCAGTTTGTATTCTGTATCCAACAATTCTAGATAGCCAACCGTCTTCAATAAGGTCAACTATAGTCTTGTAGTATACTATCTCATCAAAGATATCTGTCAAGCGTGTGTTGTCAGATCTTTGAGGAGTAGCGGTTACACCAAGAGTAAAATCATTTTCAAAATAATCGAATATCCTACGATAAGTAGGAGCAGCCGAGTGATGGGCTTCATCAACAACCACGGTTCTAAAATGATTCTTTGGAAACCGTGAGATTCTCTCACTACCATCCCTGCCAAGAGTAGGAACGGAAGCAATAACAACATCAGCATTTGTGCTTGCATAATTTTCCGCCTGTTCTATCTCCACTGTAAGATGTGGATTAGACCATTCTAGCTTATCTTTAGCTTGTATGAGAAGTTCTTCTCGGTGAGCAAGGATAAGCATAGGGAGAGAATTCTCTATATGCTGAGGAAGATGGGTGAAAATGACTGTTTTTCCTGCGCCAGTTGGAAGAACAACTAGCTGTCGCGTAATGTTATTTTCCATAAAAGACTTGATGGAATCAAGTGCTTCTTGTTGATACGGTCTTAGTTCAACAGTCATAATACACCTCAATACATTGGTTCGCCGTATGCAAATTCTCTTTCCATAAGAGACTCAATGTAATCTTCAAATTCTTGATCAGTAGTTTCTGTAGAAAATACAAATACTACAGAAGAATTTGTTTCTTCATTTTGTATTGTTTTAATTCTATTTGGGGGGGTTTTTGTCATTAGTTTCATTTTATTTTTCCTTACTTAAAACTCTCTTGCGTAGCAAGATGTTGTTCTTGTGTAAGATCTGAAAAGTCAAAGTATTGGACATCAGCTGGAGAACCAGGAGTTGGAACAAATACTATTTTTTGTGAAGAAAGATAAGAATAAATTTCTTCCACAGTGTAAAGAGCATGGTTTAGATGAGTGAAATGATAATACATTGAAACAATATCATTTCCAACGGCATCAAAATCAAATTCATCTACTTGAGAAGAAATGTATTCTTCAGTTTTCCAAATAACGTTACCTTGTTCAATGCTGAAAGGCTGAACAAAAACGAAGGCATTTTGTTCTGACACAACCATGCTAACCATGGCGTGATCTTCAGCATAGTTGCTAAAGTTAGTTATTAAAGCTGAGTCTGCTCCAAGTGCAACATAAGATTGCATGACAGCAGCAATTCTAGAATACTTTCTTTCAATATCATTTTCAACAGTATCTACAGCTACCAAAATAATTTGAGGAGGAATATCTTCATCAAAATCTGGAGCTTTATAAATTCTAATGAATGTAGTATTAATAATATTTAAATCATTAGAAAGCATTGACTCAGCGGCGTTGAGTGACTGTGTTAGATCTTCAACAAATTGTTGAGCAGAATCAATATGGGATTGTTCAAACATATTAGCCTTTTACAATAGATGAAATAGCGACAGTAAATACATATGAAGCGTATAAATATAGGGCACCAAAAGCACCGAAAAGGGTGAGACTTGGGGCGCTAAACGCAAGTGCTATAAAGGCTGCAGTCTCCGCTGCCCAATAGGTGAGGAGTGCAGCCACTTTAGTCGATTTACGCGCAAGAAAAGCTCGAATACGAGGAAATCTACGCTTCTTGTTAGTGTTACGAATAAGGATATTTGGTGAGAAATTGTAAAGGACTTCTGTTGGATAAATAATTGTTGATGAAGTCATGATGCTTCAACCTTTCGAAAATTTTTTTTGTTTTTACTTGACTTTAAATGCTTCTGCCAGTGTGCGTTGTGAACGGTGCTTGTGTGCTCTTACTGAACCGTGAGAGATGTTAAGTTGTTTAGCTATTTGTGTTTGTTTAAATCCACACCAATATGAGAGAAACATTATTTTCTTTTGAGGTTCTGTTAATGGTTTAAAATACTGTGTAAATTCTTGTGGTGTCTGTTCGAAATATGTGTCAGTGTGAAGTGGATGTTCTTCTTCGAACAGTTGGTATGTTTGGTTTACGTTTTCGTTTCTAATGTAATCAATGTGTTTAAAGTATGCGATTCTGAGAGTTAAAGAAAGTAAATCGTCTTTAGTAAAGTCTGTGTCTTTGAGTTTTTCCCAAGCTAGATAAATAGCGTAATTGTAAATGTAGTCAATTTCTTTACAGTATTTTTTGTTAAGAAATGATTTTACTGGTTTCTTAAACTCTTTATAGTATTCTTCTAAGGTTGTCACGTTCCTCCTTTCACTTCTTCAGTTTGGATGCAACGGATGTCTAACCAGCCTTTCCAGTTAGTGGATAGGCTTTGTACAAGTAAACAGTATCTTCTTTTATAACTATGTTGGTGTCCATATTTGATCAATATATAATCGTTGCCATGTTTATTGATCAGTTTCGTAGTTTTACTGTCTGCTGTTTGATGGTTTTTTTTGATACGTATTTGCATATAAATAAAAAAAATGTATGGTGCCCACATAACCTGATATAACTAGGTTAGTGGACACCATACATCTATTAGATTGAGCCTGTGATAGGACTGTCTTTGGAGTGTGCTTTCTGGAACTCGAGCGGTGTCGTGTACTTACATAGGTCTCCATTGGAGTCTAAGTACCACCATTCTGTGTTCTTGAATGAACGAATGCTAAGTTCACCGTTAGATTCAACTTTACAGCTGACAGTGTTAGCTAGTCCATAGAACTGGAGTGCTCGTTCCAGATAAGGGAACACTTTATTGTTCATCACTACTTGATCTGTGATGGTCCCGTTAGTAGTAGGCACTTTGATTGATGCTGAGTACAA
>Ga0208160_1000511_pt1 | contig 17942 bp, 17 predicted proteins | sample CB_VirMetaG_FD_184536 | JGI IMG/M metagenome (GOLD analysis project Ga0208160, IMG submission 184536) | Freshwater to marine saline gradient viral communities from Chesapeake Bay - CB_1504_1 Viral MetaG (SPAdes) (version 4) | ecosystem: Environmental > Aquatic > Marine > Coastal | place: USA... | reverse complement strand
TGAGAAGATTGCAAAGTTTCTTTGTTCGTACATTGGAGTTTTTAGGTATTTATGAAGCGTGATTTGAGAGCATTATAGTTTTGTTGGATTTCTGATGCTGATAGTGCTCTGTTGTATATGGAGACTTGTGGTATAAAACCATCGTGAATTTGATTAGCACTAGTCCAATGTCTTCCAACATAGTATGAGGAGGAAGAGGACATATTCCAATATAAACTACCACTATTAGTTAATAATGACCCATCCTTATAAACATATACATTTACAGCACTTCCATTAGAAACTCCACCAAATGTTATTACACCATAAATCCACTTATTAAGATGGTCTGCTCCTAAGTCAACCGATATTGAAGTTCCATTAACACCTGCTTGGTTAATTCCCAAAGCATTTGTTGTATTGATAAAAGTGAATATAGAACAAGAAGTCGTATTTACATTATTGGAAAATAATGCGGACCACTGTTTTACAGTTTCTCTATAAAACCAGCAACAAATACTATGTGGTCCAGTAAAGGTAGATGATGGAATAGTTCCTAATATATGGTCATCTGTTCCATCAAAACTCAAAGAACCTCCATTACCTCCGTCAAAACCAACACCATTTACAAGAGTTCCATTATTACCATTACCACTCAAATCAGTCCAAGTAGTACCACTACCGGGATATGAGTTTCTATCTGCTGCATCAAGTGCTAATACTAATCCATTCTCAATAATATCTGGTCCTGCTGATGCTCCCATTAGATTCCAAACCTCCCTCTGAGTGCGTTAAAGTTTTGTTGGATTTCTGCGTCTGTTAAACCTTTGTTATAAACTCTTATATTGGAAATATAACCATCATAATATCCAGATACTCTTGGAGAAGAGTTTCCTATTCTCATATTATTATAGGTTTGTCCAGAGGGAACAGACAACTGATCAGAAGTAAATGAAACATCCAAATTACCGTTTAAATATGCTTTTACACTTTGACCGTGAATTCTTGATAGACAAATGTGTGTCCAAGTATTATAAGAAAATTCACTTCCATAGAAATTGTTGGTAAATCTAAATCCATAATTCATTCTTGGATTTCCATTTGATACTCCAACTTGCATTCCAACACCATAATTACCAGCATTTCCTATGATACTTGCAGCATTTTCATCAGTACCAGATGAAGACCTTACATTAATCCATGCTTCTAATGTATAACTGGAAGTTACAGTTTGTATTTGATTACTACCTATAAGAGATTCAGTTAAATCAACATACTCATTACTTCCATCAAAACTCAAAGCACCATCACTATAATTAGAACCATCCATATTGGTAAGAGTTCCATTATTCCCATTACCACTTAAATCAGTCCAAGTAGTACCAGAACCCGGATAAGAACTAACATCAGCAGCATCAAGTGCTAATACTAATCCATCAGTAACTACTCTTGGTCCGTGCCCTAAAGCCATTATTCAAAATCTCCTTCTGCCTTTGTTCCTCTTTTAGGTTTCTTCAACTTCTCAAGTTCATTACTTAAGGACTGAACAGTTGCATTGAGTTTTTCTACTTGAGTTTCTAATACAATATTCTGATTCATCAACTCAAAAGTTTTCTGTTGGTATTTTGAAAGAACTAATTTCAAATCTTCTTCAGACATAAAAAAATACACCCAGTTTCCTAGGTGTATTTAGGGTTCAATCAATTATCTCTAGAAAGTCCCAGCGTCAATAGTAATGTTCTCTAAGTATCTTGTAGAACCAGTGCAAGAAATAACTTGAGATTGTCCTGCACAATCATTCACCCATAATGCACCAATTTCAATTGGTGCAAAAGTATTTACTGCGAGTTGTGGAGTATTTGCATCAGTACCATTTGAGTCTGCATCAATAATACTTGCAAACTTAAATCTTGCATCCGAATGTTCCCAAACAACAGCAGATTTCTTTGCAGCACCACCAGTATAATAATTAAACAGAACACCCAAGTCCCAAGTCGTTGCTGATGCAGGAGCCGCACCATTTACAATACCCAAATCAATTGTTCTATCTTCTACAGTCAGTGCTGCAGTATTGACTTGGGTTGTGTTACCAGAAACATAAAGATTTCCACCAACTGTTAAATCATTTGCAGTTGTAACAGCACCAGTTACAGCAGTAAGTGTGAGTGCAGTTGTTCCATCAGACGCAATAATATCATTACCACCAACAGTTAAATCACCTGCAACAATAACATTTGTACCAGATAAGGTCAGTGCAGTTGCTCCACCAGAACCTTTGATTTCATCACCAGTAACTTGCAAATCACCCTTAACTTCTGTAAGGGTATTTGAAGTCATAGTGATATTTGTATTACCATCACTTGCCTTAATATTATTTCCATTAACTTCAATATCGCCAGCAAATGTAGTTAATGTTCCATCAGTAAGTGTAATATTAACATTACCATCACTTGCTCTAATATCATTACCATTGATTCTTACATCACCAGAAACAATTAGTTCATCATCAATTGTTACAGTTCCACCAGCAGAATCAATCGTTAGATTACCAGAAGAAGTATCAATTTCATTATCTCCAGCAACACCAATTCTTACATTATCAATTGTACCACCACCATTAACATCAAGTGCTCCAGTAACAGTTAGTGCAGCACCAACAATTACATTATCAGGTAGTCCAATAGTAATTGTCTGACCTGATGCTGAAGTTACAATCTCACTTGCAGTACCCGCAATAGTGAAAGTCTGAGAATCTAAATCAACAGCACCAGTTCCAGTATCACCTGCAAAATCTAAATCTGCAGCAGTGACTTGAGAATCAACATAATCTTTAATTGCCTTTGCTGATGCTAGAGTATCATTAGAACCAGAAACAGTGGATAAATCAGTATCAACAGAAGTAATTGCAGTACCAGAACCAAATACTACACTCGCAGCAGTAATGATACCAGATACATTTACATTATCAAGTTCAGAATGTCCAAGAACATCTAAACCACCATTAGCATCAACTAATCCTGCAAATGTAGAAACTCCAGTAACTGATAGGTTATTATTTAAAGTTACCTGACCAGTAATATCTGCACCACCATTCGCATCAACTAATCCAGTGAATGTAGAAACCCCAGTAACCGAAAGATTTTGCCCTACAGTTAAGTTAGTAGAGATGTCTGCAGATGCATTGATATCAAGGTTACTACCAAATGTTGATACTCCTACAAATTCTGAATAACCCTGAACATTCAGATTTGCACCAACTGTAACATTCTTATCAATTCCAAGACCACCATCAATTTGAACGGAACCAGTATCAGAATCTCCTAAGGTATTATCAGTGGTATCTGTAAATGTTGCAATACCAGTAAAAACTGGGTTTGCATTACCACCTGCCCAAGTTAGATTTCCACTTCCATCATTTGTAAGAACAGAACTTGCTGTACCTTGAGTACCAGGAAGTGTATAAGTTACGATTCCAGCAAGTGAATCTGGTGACTTAATCGTAATGTAATCGGAACCATTAGAAGTTCCTTCTACAAGATTAACTCCACTACCAGTAGAAGTAGTTTCCTTAGTCCAATATCTATGAGAACCAAAAAACTTATTGGTTGAAGTTTCTGAGGTAAGACCAACATACAGATCGTAACTATCTGTAGTAAAACCAGGTTCGCCTGCCCTTAAACCAGGGAGATTAGTAAGAAGACCTCTCTTAAACTGTAAAACAGGTGCGGCCATCTTCTTTTTTTCTTTTTTATATCTTTATTTAGTTATCAAAATGTTCCGGCATCAAGGTCAATGCGGTCATCTAAATCAATATCCAGTTGATTTTCAAAGTCTGATGGAAGACCAGGTTGAATTGGTTCTGTTGTGGCCGCAGAAAGAACTTCATCCGGATTTACTGCGGTATATTTTTGCGTAGATGCATCATACATAATCACATACTTATCATTTACATCAGAAACATCAACGTCTAATAGTTCAACTAGAGTTCTAGCCATGATTACTCCTGATGCGACTGTTGTTTTAATTTTGGATGTTGGTGCTACTCTAACTGTAGTCTGGTTTAAACTTGTTGCAGTTACTTTGATAGTCATGCGGATACGGTCTCCTGTACGATTACGTTTCCCTCTATAACTTTTGTAATCATTCCACTAGGCGTGTAAGTTAATATTAAATCATAAACGCACCTACCACTCGGTAATGTTGCAGTAACCGCAGAACTCATTGATATTTTCACAGTACTATCAGCAACTGTAAGTGTGGTTGAAAAAGTATAAGCAATTCCAGCAGTTGGATGTTTTTTTAGTTTAGCAGTAGCTGTTTTATTATTTAAATTCAGTCCCAAACCATCTTCAGCAGCCAAAAAGAAAGTCTCCTCAAAATAAGTGCCTTTTTGAATAACTAGATTTACTGCACTTACTGCCGCCATTTTACTTTAGTATGTTTTAAATATTTATAAAAAAAGGAGGGCGTTGCCCCTCCTCAAATCAACTTGCCATATCATTAGCACAATGTGCTCTTATACCATCAGCAAGAACATAATGAAAAAAGACTTGATGATAATACAAACCTTCTTTCTCTATTTTCCTACCATACCAAGTTCTACGATATTCAGTTGGCATTGGGTCTCTCCAGTGTGGTCTCTCACAACCTTTATAAACCATACCATCACCAGGATTTAAAATCACTGAACGATTTTCACCTTTCTTTAGAACCAGAGTTCTCTTCTTAGCATCATCATAAGTATCTGGTGTCTTAATCCAAATCGGCCATGGAGTACTGATATTAGAACCAATATGAACAGTTACTGAGATTTCACATGCAGGACGGTCTGCATGATTCGTCAGTGCTTGACCTGGATTATAAAACCTATCATAGTAATAAGTATTATAAAGTTTCTTACCGATTGCTTCCTCAAGTTTTAGACGAATCTGAGAATGTGCAAACTTGTATGGGGGCCAATAATACCTTGAAGTAGAACCTTCTACCTGATTTTCTACAGGAATATGGTTGAACTTATCAACCTTTCCAAAGTAATTATATTGACCTTTGATTGTTGGTGGTTCGCAATAAAGGTCTTTAGGGTCCCAGAGATTTCTTAGAACCAAATATCCATTCTTATCAAACTCTTCGTTGTTTGTTGGTGATGTTCCAGTATTGACTTTTTCTTGCCAGTCAATCTGTTCTTGTGTCATTTGTTCTGCCATAATTTTTTATTTCCACAAATCTGCTGCTATGGTATATCTATTTCTAAAAGATTTTGTTTTGGGAGGTCTATGTAAGATATGTGAGGGATAAATGTACCAGGTATATTGTTGGGGATTTATTTTAAAATTTTTGAATTCAGTTCCTTCATTTTTAAAATTTCTCAAATAGTACAATCCACTAATTGCATTTGGGTTACTATCATTATGACAATGCCATAAATCTCTTTTATCCCAAAAATTACTAATTAGATTGGTTTTGTAGCACCACATATAAATCTTATATTCTGAAATATTTTTTATTTCAAGGTATTCTGAACACGACTGTAGAAATGTTTTTTTAAAAATCTCCAATTCCTCATATAAAAATAAATTCAGATGAGTTTGAAATTTTGGTTTAGAATTATCCCAATTTCCAGTTTTAAAGAGATCATCTATAAGATTTTTAGCTTTTTTTTGATCTTTTTCTGTTATTATTTTTGAATAATTGTATTCTTTTACAAATTCCATTTATTTCCAACGAGGTCCAACAGTCCAACCAACTAAACTCTTACGAACACCTTTAGTTACTTTTTGAACTCGGTGTTGTGTGCGAGAGTCAAAGAGAATAATCGTTCCTCTTTGTCTTGGAGCAATATAAGATTTTCCTGCTTCATCTAATAGTTGTAAGTTTCCACCTTCATAAGTTTCTGGGTCCGAAAGAAGCAAACTAAAAGACAACTTTCTTACTTTCTCACAGTTTTCATTAATAAAATCTTGTGCAATTTCTCCACCATTTCCACGATTACCTGCAGATACGGGTTTGTAGTGGGAAGCAAGTCCAGCATCATTATGCCAACCATAATACGCACCTTCTCCATACACAGTATATTGAAGTGATTCCCCATCAATATTTGTCAGGTCATACAAAAAGTTTTCTCTGTTTGCACGTTGGACATAATGCCAAACAAAACCCGCAACCCAGTGATTTGTAGGAACCCATGCGTTTTTTGCGTTTCTCTTATCCTTATCTACAGTTCCATAATCTCCACCACCAATCTTTGAATCTTGGAGTTGTGGGTCAAAGTTTTCTGCAAGGTCTTCTTCAATAATATTTACAATTTTATCTGGCAGGTTTGTAAAGTACCAAACTGATTGAAAAGCCAAATCTCAATCTCCTTATGTTATTCACTCGTATTATATATTAGTTTCTTAAGAATGTCAATAAAAAAGAGGGTGGTAAGACCCTCTTAAGAATCAAGTTGTTTCTATTGAAAAATTACGAAAGTGCTAATTTTATTTCTTCAACTCTTTCTGGTGTGAAGAATCCAACTTGTTCTAAAACTTCAAATTCTTCAGTCATACTTTCAATTCCATAGTATGGAAACTCAGATTTAATAGTAACAATTGCTCCTTTTTGGGCATCTGTTCCAGTTTCTGGGTTGTCCCAAAGAATTTTTTCTGACAATTTCAACGTTGCTTTGAATTCAACTTCTGTGATTTCTTTAGGTTCTGGTTGTGGTTCTGGTTGTGGAGGTGGTGCCGTAAAAGTATCAGTATCAGGGTCATAAGACCATCCATAAGATTCTTCACCAGAAACTTCGTGGTAAAAAGAATGGAACGCTTCATTTACAATCTCAAAAGGATTGTATGAGATTACCTCTTGAACAAGGTTTGTTGAATCTACTCTTACCCATTTAGACATTTTAGTTTCCTCCTTATTACCAGTAAATTATTACAACACCGGCGCCACCATACGAATTCCCGCCACCGCCTCCGGCAAGACCTGCTCTGGGCGATGCAGAGTTTAGGCTCGTATAGCCGCCTCCACTACCACCCAGAAATCCTCCATCGCCACCTCTGTAGGAGTAGGGAAAGAAGGTCGTCGGCGGCGATGAACGCGGCCCTGCGCCACCACCGCCGGCGCCTGCACCACCGTCGCCACCGATAGGGTTGGCGTCAGCGCCTCCATATCCTAGTATTTCATCAACATAAAACCAATCGCCAGAATCAGCATTTAGGTCTTTACCCATTTTACTACCCAATGTTCCTCCACCATGGGTGGGTATTGCGGGTCCTCCTATACCTCCGCCTCCACCTGAACTGTCGGACCCTGCAGGACCTCCATTACCACCCTTGCTGCCGAAAGGACTGCCGGCAGAACCGCCACCTCCATGTCCTGCTGAGCCAATGGTTGGGTTAAATGTTCCGGTGCCACCATCACCACCCGACGAACTAAAAGTTCTTGATGTACTAATGCCTGGGGCAATTGTATAAGAACCAGAACCTCCTACTCCACCTCCTGATGGATTTGTAGACCCACCAGTTGCACTTATTGGAGAAATGGGAGATTGTGTGGGGACAGATACACTTGAGGTTCCTCCGGGAGATGAACCAACAGTAATTAGAAGTCTATCTGAAGAAGATACTGGAAAAACATGAGTTACATATCCACCACCTCCACCACCATTATTAGCAGGGCTTGGCGGCGAATTACCAGAACCATCGCCACCAGCGCCCCAACAATGAACTTCAACTTCCGTTGTGTCAGGTGGTACTCCCCAAGTATAAGTACCTCCAGCAACCCCTCCATGAAAAATTTTACGGTTTTTCTTTCTTTCAACTCCACCAAAGCCAAAAAATTGAGTAATATTTGACATTTAACTAAACCTCCAACCTCTTGTTGCGTCTATAAAAACTAAGTTTACTGTAGCATTTTTTACGTTAATAGTCATATTTTCAGCAAGGCCCATAATATTCTGACTATTTCTTCCAATAACAGTGTCAGTAAAATCTCCAACACTAATCACAACTTCCCATCCAGCACTTGGAGATGCTGGAAGAGTGATTGTTTGTGTTGCTGCAGTTACAGTGCAGAACTCACGGTTTACAAGTGTCTTACTTGTTGCCGTTGTAGTAATACTGTCCCACATTGATGTGACAGTACTATCATGAGTTGCAATATTTGCAAGATTTCTACTGTTGTCAATAACAGTAGTTCCGGAAATCTGAATTGCCACTTATCACCCTCCCATTATATGAAAGAGTTCTTTTGTTGCCATCTTCGTGTCTCCACTCGGCTTTACTGTTTCTATTTATAATTTTTTAAGTTCTTCTATTTCACTCTTTAGTTCTTTAATTGCTTCGATTAGAACTCCAACAATACCATTATAATTAACTGATTTATTTCCTTCAGTTCTTACAAGTTCTGGTAAAACTTCTTCAAGTTCTTGTGCAATCACACCATAAGAACCTTTACCAGTTTCTTTCCAATCAAATGAGACACCTCTTAAAGAATTAACAGTATCTAATGCATTTTCTACTGTCTGAATATTAGTCTTAAGATTAGCATCGGAAGTTGAATTAATATCTGCAGCAGTTACATTAAATGTTGCAGTTAAATTAGCACAGTTAATAGTTCCTGCAGTAAAATCACCAGAAGCATCCCGTGCAACTAATGTATTTGCAGTGTTTGATGATGTCCCATTAGCACTAATTGTAATTGCTGCAGAACCATTATATGTGCTACCAGAATTATAAGTTATAAAAGAACCGGCAGTTAAGTTGTTTAAATTGCTACCAAGAGTAACCCCAGAAATTGTTGATGATGCTAACTTAGAAACAGCAATAGCAGCACTTGTCGATATATCAGTATTAACAATTGTTCCATCAGCAATCATTCCGGAACTAACAGTTCCGGTAGAACCAGTAATTACAAAAGTACCAATTCCCGTTGGTACAGTCTTTGCTCCACTATTTACAATAGAAGTAATTGTGGGAGAAGTTAGTGTTTTATTGGTGAGTGTTTCTGTTCCGGTTAGAGTTGCAAAATCAGCATCACTTAATGCGGTGTTGAATTGAGAAATAGTTCCACTCAAGGTATTGCTTGATAAGTTTAATGTCTTACCCGTAAGTGTTTGAGTATCTGTTGTACCTACAATAGTTCCGGAAGGTGGGGTTTTTCCTCTTAAGTAATCTGCATTTAAATTAGTAACAAGGGTTTGGGAATCTACTGTGAATGGTGCTGTGCCTGTTGCTACCGTTGAAATAAACCTCGACGCAGTTACAATACCAGAAGAAACTTCAAATCCTGTTAAACTGATGTTATTTCCGGTAATATTTCCTGTTGCAGTTATATTTCCATCAACATCAAGTTTTTCTGTTGGTATGGTGCTTCCAATACCAACATTTCCAGTTTGTCTGTATATATCAGACCCATCAACTATCCATGGTTGGACTGCAACATTAACCAAAGGACTACCATTCAAATAATACTCTGTTGCTGATACAATACCAACATCAGCATTACCATCAACATTCAAATCACCAACTACATGAAGTTTAGACTGTGGATTTGTTGTTCCAATTCCCACAAAAGGAAGTGCTTCGGTCGTAATTCCAATCTCTTGTGTGGAATTTTCAACGTATATAAAAGAACCAAATTGTGATAGTTCTCTATTCCTTGTAGTCATTGGTTTCTCCGGTTATTCTTATTTAGAATAATGTAAGAGTGGTACTTCCAATACCAACTGCAGTAAATGTGAGTTGGTCTCCAACTAATGATATTTGTATTGGAGTAGTATTTCCTACACTTATAAATCCATCAGTTGCAGTTATAATTCCAGTAGTTACTGATGTTACTGATGCTATTCCTCCAATCACATCTGTAGAAATACCAGATGATGCAACATAATCTGAAAGATAAACAGTAACTCCAACCCCAGAACCAGTTGCTGTGACTGATGTACCTACAAAGTTAATTGAAGTAACTTGTAAAGCACTGCCGACTGGAGTTCCTTCATCTAATATTGTGATGCCTTGAATTGATGTTCCACCAATACCAATCCCAAAAGGAGAATATGAAATGAATTCTATCGTTTCTCCACCAAAACAAGCAACATCTAAAGATACGGTAGCAGAATCATTAGCTGTGTATTCGCTTGAAGACAACTTAACTCCATTAATATATACGTCAAGTAACCCGACAGTATATGTTGTATTAAATGTTGTTGCCCCCACACCTGCGGTTTGAATATCATTAGACCTAACTGTAGGGACTGCACTCCAAGTAACACCAGTTCCCGTTGAGACCAAATATTGCCCCATAGAACCCGAACTATTTCCTACAGAGACCGCTCCACCAATGGATAATGTATTTACTGTAGAAATTCCAGTTATTATTGAATGCTCTGCCCCAATAGTACCATCAACATCTAGAGTGTATTGAACATTCGTAGTTGCAATACCAACCTTATTTGAGTTCGTGTCTGCAAAGATAAGGTTATTATTAACTTCTAAACCATTGCGTATGGTGAAATTCTTTTGTACAGCCATAGGTGGAGAGCGCCAACCTTTCTAGTTATTTATAAATAATAAAAAAACATTTTAGGAAATCATATGGCTTCGCAAGTATTGAGTGGTTCTTCTGGAGTTAATTATACGAATAATACAGGTCAGAATGTGAGAGTTGTGATTAATTTTATGTCTTCTATAGGCGCATCGTCGAGCGCGGGCAGGGGTCTAACGACTACTAATAGTACTGAAACTCTGACTATTAGTTGGGCTGGGGTCAGTCAAACTTACCTTTCGCGTGGCACTGTTACTAGTGATGGTAGGACAAGCACTGGTCAACCAGCTCAACCTACGGCTATTGGGAGAAATTTAGCTTCCGTCTCAGTTAGTTATAGTTATTCCACTGATATTGTTATCAATGGGAGCCCTATTACTACTGGTGGTTTGACTGCAATTGGGGTTGCGGGTTATAATCTTCTTCCTGGTGGTAGCGACTCTTTGATTCCAAGTATTACTACTTTCAACGTCAGCAGCTCCACCAACCGCGCAGCTCCAGTTTCTGTAGCACTTGCTGCAAATAATGCTTCCGGTACATCTCCCCTTGCACTTCCAACAGAGATAATGTTAGCACCAAATCAAACTTTTAGTGCAGTTTGTGGAGTTTATAATATCGTTGTAATACCCGAAGCAGGTTAATCAAATAGGAATACTGAATCCACGAGTGGTGAATGGATAGAGGTTTGGAACCCCACCTCCACCACCTCCACCATCACCACCTGTTGCACTAATTGTAATATCACCTGTACCCGCCGATGGAGTTACACTAATTCCATTTCCAGCAATAACTTTAGTAACTCCAATGTTACTGATAGTTGCTGTTGTAATACCGCCACTTGATGCTTTAGTGATATTAATTCCAGGTCCAGCTGCGGTTACTTCAGAAGATACAAATCCCCAATAAAGAAGTCCGGAACCATTAGTTTTAAGTCCATACTCATTCGTTCCATAAGAATTTGGAAGAGTGAAGGTTAAATTGGAACTTAAAGAACCAACTCGGAATCCAACATAATTGCTTCTATCAGTTTCATAAATTCTAGCTTGACCAGTAATTGCAACATTTCCTACAACATCAAGTGGAGCAATTATTGAACTTGTGTTAATACCAACACTTCCATTTTCATCAATAACAAATGGTGTTGTATCATTTGTAGTATTTTCAATTCTTACGATTTCAGAACCACTTGTTGACTTAATATGAATAGACCTTTCATTATCTGCAATAATCTCAAGTTTTGCAGTTGGTAGTGTTGAACCAAATCCAACTGAACCAAAATTATTAAAGAAGATTGAATCTGAAGTATTTGTAAAACTACCAAATCTAACTTGATTTAGATTTTGGTCAAAATACATTACATCTTGTCCGGCAAATGAATCATTATCATTCCACTGGAAAGAATTTAATGGTAGTCCTGGATTAGTCCCTCCAGCACCTGCGGCTGCGGAAATATAAATCGTTGCAATACCAACATCAGTTCCGCCAGATACTGAAACAGCACCTCCAACGAAATTAAGATTTTTAACTCTTCCTACAAAATTTGATGCATCTACACCAGTATAAATTCCAATTCTTGGGTCAGCATCCCAAGTTAGTGTGCTAATTCCGGATTCACTATCAAAGTCAACGGTAAATGTAATTCCAGTTGCAACAAGATTTATAAGCGTAGAGAAACCGACATAAACACCTGCAGATGCAATACCAACTCCAGGATAGCCAATCCAACCAAATGGTTCCCACTTGTTTTCTGTTACATAAGTCCAACCAACGAAATCATTCTTCGCTGTTTCGGAGTTGAATACAACATCACCATAGTTTCCGGAGATTGTTGGAATCTCACTCTTAATACTAAATCTCCTTGATACTTCTTCTTCACCTTGAATGAATAAGGTATTTGCTTCAATATCAGCATTTGTAGTAACTTTATTATTGAATACAACTGGACCATCAAACTCAGAGGTAATGTTTTTATTTGGTCCACCTTCAATTTTAACAGATGCTTCTACAAATACTTTTTGAGTATCAATGATATTGACCAGATTTTCAGAATCCTTTTCACCTGTTATGGTTGGGATTGGAGTTTCATAAGATTCTTCTTGGCCAGTTGCAGAATTAATTTTCTTATTACCAGCATAGAAAGCACCTTCACTATCCATTCCAGTATAAACAACCAGACCACCATCAGTTTTGGTAGATTGTGCTAATAGTTTTTCTGTAGGAGAAAGAACTCTATCTTGCTTTTCTGGTAGTGAAGTTGAATAATTTCCTGGACCGTATCCAAGATATTCAAACGTATGTGCTGATGCTCTAATGATTGAGTTGCGACGAAGTTCAACTGGACGAACATGAATTCTACGAACAACAGAACCAGTAGCATGAGTCTGTCTTGGGGAACCAATAACTGCTCTTAATACTGCAACCGAATCTGATGTAACTGCTGTTCTAATTCTGAAGACTTCATTGTTAATTAGTAGATAATCACCAAGATTTAATCCAAGAGCAACTGCATTTGGAATATCCAAATTAGTAACAGTATCAGATGCAGTTATTACATACTGTGTTCCAAGTGTTGTTGTAATTCCTGCATAACTGTAAATTAAACGACCCGATGTGCTTTCATTTTCTTTTGTTAATTCTCCACCATAAGAAGTCAGTACAGGACGATATGAATATAAAGTTCCTGTTGCAATTGTAGATGCAAAACCAGTACCTACATTTACAACCAATGAAGTGAGACTATTGATATTTTTAACAATAAAGTCACCATTAAACTCAGATTCATTTGCACCATTAATATGAATCTTATTATTAACTGCAAATCCATGACTTGTGTTAAAGAATGCAGTTGCAAGACCAGATGTGGGATTGTAGGTAAGAGTTGTAATTCCAACTGCCTTACCTGTTAAAATGTATTCTGAGTTTGCTGTTACTGTAGAACCAATTCCTACTGCAGAGGTATTTGAAATAGGTGCAGAAGAAATTACATTAATTTCTTTTGATTTTCCTGTTGCAATTCCGGATACTCTATAAACAGTATTGTATCCGGAGTTAGAAGCAGAAGAAACTCCAGTAATATTCAGAGCATCATCAACATTATTAGTGATGGATTCTACTCTTACTACACCAACAACATGACTGTTTGTAGTCGCAACGCCTACGACAGTTAAAGTATTACCGATTCCATATGCAGAACCACCATCAATAATCTTAATACCAGTAATAACACCAGAAGTGACTGTAATCTTAGCAGTTGCATTCGAACCTACAGTTGAACCTGCAAAGCCAACTAATGTAGCATTGTAAAGTTCTCCAGTGAAACTGTTAATTGCACCATAATTTGCACCACCACTTACAATACTAACAGTTGTGATTCCGGAGAGTCCGTGGTCAATATCAGTGTAGATTGTATGTGCGGTTCCGCTTGAAGATGCAATATCAGTAATTCCAAATCCAACAACGAAAGTTTCTAATGTTTCCTTGGTTATACTATTTTGTGGGTCATTAACTACAACCTCACCAATATTTTGAGGAAGTGCATGAGACCTTGAAGCTGGTGGGTCTGAAAGTGGATTATCAAGGTTTACTTGAGGATAAAGATTCTCAACTGGTTGAGCGAAGGATTCATCTCTGAAAGGAGTAACTGTTGGATTATTTGAAGTGTTTATCAGAGTGAGATAGTAAATACCATCTTGTACGCCAGAGATATACTGTTGAATTTCTCTGGTTCTATAAACTTGATATGTTGTTGCATATCTCTTTCTTCTGAAATATGGTAGGTCTGAAGTTCTTGCAGACGTATCATTCGTAAAGGTTCCTGGGTCTGCTGTTAATGTATAAGTAAATTCTTTTGCACTTACCAGAGAATTTACTGTGTATGTTCCATTATAACCCGTTGGAGTTGCATTTTTAATTTCAACTTGGTCTCCTACATTTAAACCGTGAGGGAGTTCACTTCTAACCGTAACAAGATTAGAACTCCAAGAAGCAGTAGCAATAAAGTTTGTATTTCTAAGTGCATTAGTGTCTGAAATAGAACCAGAGTTACTGTAAAGTTGTGATATTTCTGCAGTTCCACTTCCTATAATATCATTGGATTCCTGGAGAATAAATCCATCAACAGGTGGTCTAGCTGTTGTTGGGGAATCTTTAGGTAGAACATAACGAACTCTATAAAGAGTATCAATTAAACTTCTAGAGTCTGGTGTTCTTGTTACATATGCTCGTGTAGTTGCATCACCTAATCCACCAGAACCTAAAGAATTGATTGTATCATAAATTCCGTTATTTGTAGCAGAGACATTAATGTACCACTGACCAATTGTATCCCATTGAACTGGGTGTCCAATATCACCCGGATTCTTATCAGAAACTCTACTTACAATACTTAATGTACCACCTTTATTGTTAATATCAATTGCAGAAGCACTGAATGCTCCGTTTTGAGCATCACTTAAGGTCTTAGCAATGCGAATTTGGTCTGTACCAATTCCGATTGAAGACTCTTTAGTGATTACATAATAAACTTGGTTTGACTCAAGACCATCTGGTAGATGACCATTATCTGCAATGATTCTAATTGATTCTCCATTAATGAATGAATGTCTTTCAGTTAATGTAAGTGTATTAGAAGCAATACTGTTGATTCCAACAGAACTTCTACCTACTGTAAATACTTTTTCAGAAGAGGATTCTGTTTGGACATATGGTCCATCAGGCATTACTACCCTTGAAGAGTAAGTGTTAATTGAACCACTCTCAAAAACTTGAATGTTTAGGGTTTCATTTTCTTTAGCACCAATATGATAACCATCTCTAATTACTTTAGGTGCAACATTTTCATCTTTTTGTTCGTAGAGATATAGATGAGTTGAGATTCCGACCGAAGTTGTTACTCCAACATCAATAGCATTAAATTCTACGCTTACATCACTCTCCTCAATTTCTTTTGGAGGAACAATATGAGTAATATATCCATAATCGTCTTGTGGGAATGCATCTCTCTTAAATCCAGATGCTACTAATGCTTTAGCTCCAAAGTTAGAGTTGGAGTTGTTAAGTGCAATATCACCACCATTTTCTACTACAAAGTGTTGAGCATAACCAATTGCAAAAACAGAAACTAACTGAAGGAATGCATCGTTAGTTGCTTTAATGTGGAAGTTTTCATACTCTGGTTTGAATCTGGACCTTGAGTTTGTATTTAAATTTGTTAAACTTGTAGAGTCTTTATAATCACCAATACCAGTATCATATCTTACAAAAGCAGTATCATCTTTTTGGAGACCAATACCAGTGTATTGAGCTACAACCATAGACTTGAATCCTGTTGCCTTATCACCATCGGCAAGCAATCCACACATTCCATAAACAGAACGTAGAGAAATATTGAAAATATATGGAGATGCTGAAGTAACAGTATCTACAACAAGATTGAATGTTGAACCAGTAACTCCCGGAAGAGCACTTGATGGTGCATTTTGTACTTGATATGTAACTTGTGTATCACTTAAAACTGAAGATACGATATACTGACCATCATAACCTGCAGCACTAATACCACTGATTTGAATTGGACTATCAACACTAAGACCTTCAATAGTTTCTACTAGGTCAACTGTGATTGTAGTTGTAGGTGTGGAACCATCACCAGCACGAATACTTGAAATACCTACAGAGCCACCTTTTGCACCAACAATACGGTACTCATCAACAACTGGTTGAATGTCTACTACACCATCACCATAATCTGGTTGAATTTCTCTACCAGAAGAAGGTCCATAAACAGCAGCAACTTTCTCATAATACATATCCAGATCAGTTCTGGTTGTAGAGTATGTAAGAAAGTCATCATTAATGACTACAGGATTTACTCCATCGGCATATTCAAATCCAGAGAGTTTATGGTGAGAGAAATTTGGAACGAAAAGATTATCAGTATAGTCTTTATAAGAATTTCCGTTAGGGTCTGCATCTAAGATTGTAAACTGCCAGAAATAGCAAGCACCTGTGGTACGAAAAACACAAGATCTTTCAATTTGGTCATTTTCTGGGTTTGGAACATATGTTGGACGAATCCTCGTTTTGCGGAGGTCCATACCAACTATTGAAGTTCCTCTTGGAACTATTACACCACCACGGACAGAATTCAACTTATAAAGAGCATTATCGGGAGTTGCTAAGTCAAAAACAGTATCCAAATCCCACTGAATTAGATCAGTGAGTCCTGTAATTCCGCTTCTTTCCGAATAAGTACCTGTTGCTGTGGGAATATATCCTGGACGGTTGTCTACTAAATGGTCTCCTGGATATAAAACAATAGTAGTCTTATTAAATCTATCATTATTCAATCCACGCTGATATGAAAATCTTGCTGCTTCAATTAGAGCTCTTTGGATTGTTCTAAATGGTCTTGTTAAACTATTTCCAGAATTTTCAATGCTATCAGTTGCATCAAGACTATTTGGATCAACATATAAAATTGTTCCGCGTCCTGATTTTAAGAAATTCTCTAGGCGTGAAAGACCCATCTTATTAACACTTATAGTTTCCGTTATAAGTTATTTATCATAAGAAAAAAGAGACTGGGATTACTCCTAGTCTCTTTCGCACTTCCTTCACACTTGATTATTATACCACTTCTGCTCTTCCCACGTCAACTTTTTTTTCAATTCTTTATCAAATATCATCAAGTACCTATGTTTACGACTACGCTCTCTCCACTCACCTTCTAATCCTTTAATCGGACCTCTTGAATGCTTTATGAAAGAACCATCAGGTTGCTTTATCCAGAAGTCTGATTTTTTATCAGTCAGACCATAGTATTGAAAATTACAAGCTCTGTATATAATTCCAGAGTGGTGATTATTGTCAGCGTAACTAAGAATAGCACGAACGCGGGCATCTTTTTTAAATCTCCTAATGCAACGACTGACGAACCAAGATGTGATATTATACTCTTCTTTTTGAATATCTGGATGTATACAAAGTCTTGAGAGTTCGTATATTCCTTCTTGTTGATTTCTTTCTAAACCAAAAGCACCTACGGCAATTTCTGGAACTGGGAGAGTACTGAAAATGCAAGCACCAATAGACCCGCCAATATTAAGTACATCTGTGAATGACTTGCGGTAAAGTGAGTAATTGTATCCACTTTTGAAATCCTTTGATTCGTCTTTAAGATAATGATAGGTATAAAGAAGTTCTTTGATTTCTTCTTTACCTACCCTATCTATATAAAAATCTGATTTCATCTAAGTATTTCTACTCACTTTGTTTGCATTCTAACATATACTCTACAGTATTTGCAACGTCGTTCATTGCATCACGAAGAAATGGTTGTTGCCCAGATTCTTGTTTACGAATCGGACGTGAAGAATCTGTTAGCGTCCAACGCCACTGTTTCATTCCTTCACAATACCAGAGTTTAATGTTCATTT
>Ga0208160_1000510_pt1 | contig 17955 bp, 24 predicted proteins | sample CB_VirMetaG_FD_184536 | JGI IMG/M metagenome (GOLD analysis project Ga0208160, IMG submission 184536) | Freshwater to marine saline gradient viral communities from Chesapeake Bay - CB_1504_1 Viral MetaG (SPAdes) (version 4) | ecosystem: Environmental > Aquatic > Marine > Coastal | place: USA... | reverse complement strand
ACAAGGCAAGTATCTATATACTTTTGTTGATTTTACCTTAACGCCCATGTTTTCTCCTTAACAAGCAAATTCTTGCTGTAGTTTAATATTATCAAAGAACTCTTTCTTAGTACCTGGATCGGTCTTAAATGAGCCTTCGAGAACAGTAGTTTGTGTAAGACTACTGTGTGCCATAATGCCGCGATTCTCACAACAACCATGCGTTGCTTGAATGTAAACACCTAAGTCCTTTGCACCAGTTGCCTTCTTAATTTCGCGAGCGATGTCGTTAGCAAGTTCTTCTTGCAATGTGCCGCGACGTGCGCACCACTGTGCAATGCGTGTGTACTTGCTCAATCCAATTAGTTTTTCTGCGGCAATAATACCAATGTATGCTGTACCAGTAACCGGCTGATGATGATGTGAACACATGCTCTTTAGTTCTGAGCGTACAACTAGCATGCCTTCATAACGATCTTCCGAATCGTTTGGAAACGCAGTTGCTTCCGGTGCATGTTCGTACCGCCCTGCCATAATCTCATTGAAGTACATTTTAGCAAGACGTCTAGCTGTACCTTTTGAATTAGGATCGTTGTGGCGATCAATGATTAATGTGTCAAGAACTGTTTCAAATGCCTCGGTTGCTTCTTCGATTAATTGTTCTTTTTCACCACTTTGTAATAAGCGCGAAATATTATCGCCTGCCCAATAACGTTTGTCTGCACTTTTGCAGCGTTCAATAATTTCTTCGTATTTTTTCATTTATTTCTCCGAGTTAAAGACGAGGATGTCTTAATACATATTGTATTATACACTTTATTTAGATCAACGTCAAGTTATTCAATAATAATTTCACGTAAATCTGGATATTTGACGTATTTAGGTTTTTCATTAATTGTATCTAACAATTCTAACCCACGTTGTGCGTCTTCGATTGTGGGCCTATAATGGTATCCAACAGAAAACGTTTTTTGTAATTCCCAGGGATTGTTGTTTAGATCACGTCCGTCGTATCGCATACGCAATAGTGTTTCATATGCTTGTTTGTCATCTAATAGTATTGCGCCACCGTGACCAATTTGTAATGGTTTTGAATGACCAAAACTCAAACATTGCATCTGTGCTGGTTTGTACATATCGCGCTCTAGCCGTCTTGCACTATCCCATATTCTAGTACCATAAAACTGATATTCGCCCAACCATTTTTCGTCTAGCAAATCATAATTAATACCAAGTTTATGCATGGTCATAGGAATACTTAGATAGGTATATGCTGTAAATTCAATATGATCAATTACTTGTGCTGTGCGCTCATAACGCAAACATAATTCAATTGCGTGTGTGCAGCAATCAGTCATAATCGCATATGGAGAACCGGTATATTCTGCTAGTGCCGCTTCAAAATCCAAAATTTTATCAAACGCCACGATTATACCAATCTTTTGTGCTAGTAATAACTGTTTCTAAATCGCTATACGCAGGCGTCCAATGAAACTCTTTCATAAACGTACTGGCGTCTGCTACAAGTTCGTCAGGATCGCCTTCGCGTCTTGGTCCGGTTAAAACTGTTAGATCACCTACATATTTTCTATACGCTTCGATAAGTTCTTGGTTGCTATAACCCTTATTGGTACCAAGATTATAACAACCAGTTTCGTGTCCGTCGCTTAATGCTAAACATGCTTTACCGTGCGCAATAGCAAGATCGCTCACATGGATATAATCCCGGATGCAAGTGCCATCCGTAGTGGCATAATCATCACCAAATAAACAAAAGGGGCTATCAGTAAAAAGACGCGGAATAATGTGTGTATCTCCCTCTTCAGGTCCAAGCTCGCTCCCCCAAACATCAGCGCCACAAGCATTGAAATATCTAAGACTAAAAGAACGAATTCCGTAAGCATTTCCGTAATCTCGAAGTAGGTGTTCCATTATAAGTTTGGATTCACCATATGGGTTAATTGGAATTTGTGGATCTGTTTCCTGAATTGGAATGTTTACAGGGTTGCCATATGTTGCTGCTGAACTTGAGAATACAACAAATGGCTTTTTCTTCCATTCCTTCAAATGATCCAAGAACTGAATATTCTTTAAAACATTGTTATTGTAATATTCGCTTGGGTTTTTAATACTAGGACCTACTAGGCTTGTTCCTGCACAGTGAACAAACCCGTTAGCATTCATCCCCTGCAAATAATCTAGTACACGTTCTTCGGCAAAATCATCGTGTAAAAACTGATCATAAATGGTATCTGGTAATGGGAGACGTCTGCGGTCTAATATAATTACACGAGCACCTGCTGCTTTGAGTGTTTTTGCAGTGTGACTTCCTACAAAGCCAGCGCCGCCAGTAACGCAGATAGTTAAATCTTTTAGATCCATATTACCAATGTTCTTTAACTTCATACTTTGATTCTGCAACATGATCGCGATAGCGGATTCCAGCACGGTTCCACTGTTCGCCTTTTCCTTCGATAATATCTACGATACGATCTACAGTTCCGTCTGTCCAATCAGAAATCTTACCCATGTTTGAACTTGGCTTTTCTAACCCTGCTGCAATCTTAGCCAATGCATCAGCTTTGCTCCACGGAGTATACAAGCGAGTATAATCATTAGCAAACGTTTCTGGGAAACTGCGATAAGCAGGATATACTACGTTACAACCTAGCGCATCTGCTTCGCTTACAGTATTAGATACCCAATCCTGCAATGCACAGTTAAACAGCACACGACTGTCGTTTAGAATAGCATAATAATCATTCTTTGAAAGATTTTCATAGATACACAGTTTACCTTGACGTTCAAGATCCCTTGCACGTTCAATGTACTTAGGATTGTTGGAACGCAGAGGGCCACCTTGAAGCACAGCAAATTCTGTACCTAGTCCAGAGAGTTCTTCTACAATATCCATAAAGAAGTCTGGTTGCTTTTCTTGATCCCAGCGTGCTGCAAATACTACACGATTAGCACGATCAGCAAAAGGCTTAATGCTATCAACACGTGATTGCACTTCTTCCTTGCCAAATGCCAGTCCGGAAATATTGTAGATAGGCGCTGCCCAATTAGCAATACGTTGATGTGCCACCATTTCTTCGTTTGAAGATAGGATATGTATGTTTGGAATTTCATTTACCATTTGTTCGTAAAGACTCATCCACTTGCTCATACCCCAAACGTGTACAAAATCATCTGGATCGATTGCTTGCGCTAAACAGCGTACATAAATTTGTGGACGGTCCTGTTCTGGGATTTGACACATAATATATGGCAAACTTTCAATACCAGGCTGGAACATGTCTTCAAAGTAGACTACATCATCGCCGCCACATTCGCCGTTGCGCATCATCTGTACAAGATTCATCATCTGGCTCATGCCAAAGTACGAACGTCCGTGTGCGTCAAGCACCTGTCCTACAGAGATTGCTTTGGTATCGTCGATAGTTTCCCCTGGAACGATTACATAATCAATACCTCGACGTTTAAACACACGTTCGTTCCAGTCTGTTAATTGATATGTATATCGAGCCTGATAACTTTCTAAACCCATATAAAATAGTTTACGCATTGTTACTCCTTAAAAAATGTTTCATCGTCGTCAACTACAAAATCAATGATTAAAATAATTCTATCTTTGTCTGTGTTATTCCAAGCAGAATGTTTTTGCCGGTCGTCAAACACTAGAATCTCTCCGTTTGACCAGGTGCGCTCTTCCCCGCTAACTTTAAGTTTAACATCTCCTGCAGGAATGTCAATACCTAAATGTGCTCTTAAGAAATTAGCAAAATTTCCTCTGTGCTCAACAAGTTCAGTACCGGACTTTAACCTCGAAAACCAAAGAGAAAATGGCCTATTCCCAAGTGCATTCCTTACTATTTCTGTAGTTTTTGGAAACTGCTTGTCAAAGAACAAGTCTCGATCTAGGTTCTTATGCTTGTCATATAATGGCTTTACAAGTGGAATAAACTCCCATCCTCCTTTATAAATGTCTTGCGGATGTTCTAAGAATAAATCATCAATAGGAACACTGTTCCACTCATCCATTATAGATTGATATTGACGTTCAATTTCAAGCAAGTGCGGAAACTTGTTTTTATCCGGAAATGCTGGTAATAAATCAACATCAAGCACGTCTAATAGATTTGCATTGTGCTTAAATTTTAAGGTCATTTTTCTAATTTCTGTTCTAGCTCGTCTATATTATACGGTATCATTGACTTGCAGTCAACAAATTCATTGACCATAAAACAGTAGGTTATTACACCAAGTTGGTAATGGTTATTTAGGTCTTGGAGAACAATGCGATTAATATTTTCACTGTCGGGCAAAACAAACACATCGTTAGTTTGGAATACAGAGACCATATCGCAGAGTTTCATTGTAACTTGTGCAGCAGTCCATAGATCGCCTGCTAGTGCTGAATCAGGAACGGAACTATCGTCAGCACGAACGTCCGACACACTATAGCCACTATCGCGTAGTAGCTGTGTCAAACGTTCGCCTCTGCTGGTGTTATCGTGAATAACGTAAAACATTAACGCATACGTGCTAGATCAACACCTGCTTGGTCTTTAAAGTTCTTGCCTTGGCGGAACTTATTGAACTGCTGGAAAGGGTATGACTGCATATTGTAAAGATCACTCTCGTTGAAACGATAGCCGTATAAGCGGCAGAAATCCAGATAGTCCTCCAAATCATTGAAAATCTGGGTTACACGAGGGTTGTTATACTTCTTTTTGTTATTGGACATTGTGATGGCCTTTTTAAATTTTCAGTAATGTTACTGGTTGAGTTGTGTTATATTGAATAAATGCGCCGTTTTCATTATCTTCGCTAACTGAAATCCATACGGCGCGACCCGGATAACGATTAGCTATTTCAGCATATAAATCATCTGCAATCATTTCACAGGATTTATAGTCTAACTCTAACACACTTTGATCGTATAGTCTACTGATCCAACGCTTAAATTGGATAAACTCAATATCACGATCATTGTGGAATACTTCAATCCATACCTTAAAGTGAAAGATATGTCTATGTGGAACTGCTAAGAATGAAACATCATCCCATTCGCCTGTTGCTAGGTTTGGATTTTCGTCTGCACCTGGATAGCGATGAATACCTTCTTTTTGTAAGGTGACCCAAATCATTCTAGGTGCTCGATCCATAATGCGATTAGCAGTTTCTAGTTGTGCTTGTTTAATTTGTGCGTCCATTATACTGGCTTGTCTTCTTCGTATTTAGACCAATCTGTAAATGATTCTGTACTCATTAAGTCACGCACACGATGGCACCAGACGCCAGGATTAGATGCTTTAAAATCCATGTCATCTAATTTAAGTACAGCGTTATATCCAAGTTGGTCAATGTAAGGAAGTTTAGCAGAGATCATTGGAATAAAACGATGCTGCTCTACCATTTCAGTTTCTAAGACATCCTCTACATACTGAATGTCAAAATCTAGTGTACACCAGTATTCTTCTCGCAGGAAATCCATAATAACTGCCTCCCAGGCATGGAGTTTCTTTGCATTAAAACTCATATTAGCACCAAAATAAATGTGCTGAATATCTGGGTGCGCATCTAGTTGGTGTTGTATACCCTCCAAATCTGGTTCGCCTACCACAAATAGTGTAGGCTTACCATACATAATAGTTTGTTCTACCTCAGTACCAGTAAAGTACTGCCCTTTAAATCCGTTGTGTGCTGATTTAGTATCCATCGCCCCAGTCTATACTATCGTTGCGGTTATTCCATGCTCGTTGCTGAGCTCTTCTAAGATCTAATGTAAGTGCGGTTTTCTTCTTACGCAGTTCATCTTGTTGTTGTGTATCTTTTGTTTCTGCTAGTTTTCTACTAACTGCTGTTAATTGTCGTTGTATTTCTGATACAGTAGGCATTTTATACGGATTCCTCGAGTTTGTCAAGTTTGCTTTCGTCCAATTCGTCGTTGCTTACAGGTGTAATATCCGCAACTTCAAACAATGCATTGAACTGACGAGCAGCACTCACTGCCTTCTTTCCACCCATGCCGCGTGCGCCCGGAACACCAGTCCAAAATCTTGAATAATGATCAAGAATAGCAAGTCTGTTGTCGTAGTCCGGTTCTGCGAATACAGCATTAATAATGTCTCGAGAAGTGATGCCGCCGTCGAGTGGATTTACAAGATTGGCAGGGATTCCGCCATTATCAAATACACGGTTTGCTTGTTGAACCGCGTTAATGTGGTGCCATACGTTGTGTCCCATCATTAGTGTATATGAAAATGAATCCCAGGAAGTTTTACCTTCTTTACCAATCTTATTTAACTCTCCTGGCGCATATTTACAAATGTCCTTGATCATTAAGTTAGCACTAATAGGGCTATCATCAAAAATGTCATGAATGCCATCGTTGATAACAGCATCACGGAACGACCGCGTATCTGCTGCGTAACCTTTGTTGTCAGCAGTTGGCTCCATTTTATATGTCCAGCGTCCATGATGTTCAGAAGTAGAATATGTATAAATTTGCCCATTGGCAGTAGCAAGGAATGGGCTGGCACTATCAAAACTAATCGTAAAACGAGGATTGTGGTACTTGCGCACAGCACGTTGAATGTCTGTAAGGATAACTGCCCATTCCATTTTGGATGTTCCTAAGAAGTGCATCCAATCGTGTTTGCCCTCTTCTAACAATCCATCGTGAATAATAGTAACAATACGCTTGAGTGCCAAGTGTGGATCAGCCATGTTAGCACCGCCCATTGCCCAACCGCGGAAAAACTTTTCGTGCTTTGACGGATCGTTATATTCCTTCATAATCTCATACCACGTGTCTGCATCGTCGTGATTAGAACCCTGTAATACATTCAAGAACTTAGCATCGTTAAACGAGTGTTCCATAAAGTATTCGTGGTTATTGCGTGTAACGTCAATTGCATCCTGTACGGTATGAATATTAGTTTTGGCAACAGAGTCTGGATTGTTAACAATCCAAGTTGGAATATCCAATGTCATTGAATAATCAGAAATTTTACATAGCCACTCAAGCACAGTTGATCTATACTTCTGTGCCCGAGCGTCCATATTTTTCCAATCCGCTTCCCATACGCCTTTAGCAATCTGGAATCCGCCCGAGTCGGCAAGTAATGTAGTATGCTTGCCTCGCTTACGAATCATATTTTCAGCAGGAACATCCTTATTTAAATCTAAATTAGCATGCCCTGCTGAATACAATCCCCACTGGTATTGGAATAATCCTTTATTAGGATTAAAGAAGTTGAGCATTTCCATTTCTGGAATGCCTTGCGGCATACGACTTTGCTCAACATATTCTTCATGTTGTTGCTTACCAATGTAGGTAGCGTAGAAGTTAGAGATAGCAGGCAAATAGATTGCGTAATCGTGTTGTGCTGCTGTCAGGTCTGAATTCATTACTTGCTCTGTGCTGGCAATAGATATGTATAAGTTGCAACACCAGAATTTACAGTAATTTCTGCAACACCTGCATCGCTGATCTTCATGGTCTTGTCACCAGTTAGATCCATGATACGAATAATTTGGCTTACTGGATATGCCCATTCGTGCTTAATAGTACCCGCAACATCTGTTTGGAATACAAAGTTACCGGCGTGTGTTGAATGATCACCAAAGTAGAACTTTAGGTTATTGTTCTCAACCTTAACCTTAAAGTTTGCTTCTTCGGAGTTGGCCTGTGCCATCATCTTCAAGCGTTGAATGGCTGCCATAGTAGGTTCAAATTCGATGTCCCACTTAGCACCCTTAAATGTTACTGCCTTAAGTTTGTCGTCAATGATTTCTTTAACCATAAAACGATAGTCGTTCTTAAAGTCGCCTGCTGCGTTTTCAAAATGTAGACCAACCGGAACAGTTTCGCCATTGCGATCCATTGTATTTAGATTAATTTTTGCGTTTTCTTTGTATTCTGCAAGATTAAGCAAAATCTTTAGTTTGCTCAAGTTAGGCATACCAAACGTACCCAAAAAGTCTGGGTTGGCCTTGGCAAACTTCCCTTGCACAATTACCGAACGATCGTCGGCAATACCGTCAATAGTTGTACTGGCATCTGTACCAGTAATTTTAATCAAGTCAATACATCCTAGGTCGTAGGTATGTTCAACAAGGTCTAATAGATAATCTTTCATAGATGTTCCTTTTTAAAGTTTATATTATAAGATATTTAGATCCAAATGTCAATAATATTTAGATACGATCTGCTTTTTGTGTAATAATTTTAGCCAGTGCCTGACCGCCGCGTATGCTAATAAGTTCGCCAGGTTTTTTAATTTCAATCCAGTTCAATCCCGATGGTGTTTCGACACTGTTAAGAAGTTCGAAGTCTAATCCACCCACAAAGTCCTTGATTAGCCGCCCAGGTGTATAACAATTAAACATGTTTTCTACATTGCGCACAGCACCCGGTATGTCGCAATTATTATAGGTAAAAAGCACAACACCACCGGGTTTAAGAAGTTCTTGAAACGCAACTAGATATTTTTTAATAATTTCAAATGGCTTGTAGTCAAAGAAATTAGATGCAACAATGAACCCAATTTGTTTGCGAGGCAGATCAGAAAAAATATGTTCGCTGTCGTCTGAAATAATCTTATAACGTATTCTTGATTGAAATTCTTTATTCCACAGTGTTTTAACTGGTTCTAATAAATTTAGGTTTTCGTCAGCCACATACAATGGATCACAGGCAATCATGGCATCAATATACTGCTTTTTGCCTGGACGTATATACAAACCTGCATGTTTCCATGAACTATACAAGTCAATACGGTCCTGAAAGTCTTTGGTGTTATCAACTGTTATAGAATTTTCTCTGTTGAGAATATATTCTGGACTATCATTGTGCATTTCTTCATAGATTTCGTAACTTTTTCTAAAATATTCTGCTTCTGAGTTGTTAATACATTTAGATACTTTTTGTTTATATTTGGATAATTCAGAATCTAATTCATTTAGGTTATTAATAATATTATTTTTAATATCATTGATGAGTTGACAGTCTTCGCTAATATCAAGAGAATCTAATTTACTAGTAAGTGTATTAAGATTATACAATGCAATCTTTTTAAAATCGTCAAGATTATACTCATTGATGCTTTGTTGATACGCGATTAAATTGCTCAGTTTCATTTTATTCAAATGCAAATAATGCTTCAAAAGTGCTGTTTGTGTCTGTGCTCGCTTTTAGATCCCAGTCAAGTACGCCTAACAAATTTTCAACCTTTTGGTCAATAACAGTGGCTTCCATAGTACTATCGTCAAATGATAATTCTTTAAACCATTCTGGCAAGCGACTTTCGTCAGTTGGGTATCCGACACTCGTAAATCCCAATGGGTTTGGTTTTAATTTACATACAATAGTTTTCATGCCGTCTGTAATAGCCATACTGTAGTTATCGCCGTGCATTGCTCGTAGATAATTCCAATTAATTGCTGCGCGAACATGCCCTGGCACAGTAACTTTACCTTGTTGTTTAATCTTATTGCCATACTTGGTTAAGTTGTTTACACGCTTTGGTGATCCTTTTTCCCACGCCGGGCGGTCACGAAACTCTTTCTTAAATAGTTTAATTTCTTGAACAATTTCGTCGCGGTCGGCACCCTTTAGTACTTTATTTAGAACATCTGACAAGAAATCCTGAACTACCTTTGGGGTATCTGAGCGTTTCAAATCTAACCCCATTGCCTTTACTTTGCCATCTTTGCCGTCTACGTCGAGCCGTTTACCTTCGAGATCATAAACCAATAACGCATACCGTTTTTTAGTAATAAACAATCCAGATTCGGCAACTACTTCGCGACCACACGCAAGTATTTGGCCATATTCATCTGGACAATGAAATGCTCGATAAGCAAATGGCGGAAAACTACCATTAACTTCATCGCCGATTGCATCGTATAATTGCACAGCAATGTCTTTGTTCCATTCCATTTCGCCATGTTTGACTTTTTCTTCCATTACAGGCCAAGCAGAGAAGTAACATGAATCTGTATCGCCGTATACAACACATTCGCCTACATGGTCATACTTACCTGTAAGTACTTGATTGATGAAGGCGTCCATATGTTGCGCGATAGCACGACCGGTTAGCGTAGTTGACTGTCCGATACGTTTGTCAAAGAAACGGCAACCTGGGTTAAGAATAGCACCGTATAAACTATTTAGGTTAATCTTCTTAACCAACTGTCGTTTATCCCAGAAAGCAATATCCTCTTTGGTTATTGCTTCTTTTTTCTTTGCTTGTAGTTCTTTACGTTCTGCGTACCACCGTTTTAACAATCCAGGAACAACACCTTCGCGTTCATAGGTAAAGATTGTACCATTTGCGCTTAAACACAAATTACTATTAGAATTAAATACATGGTACCAAATATCTTTAGCACTATGTACAGTACTAGTACCATTTACCCAATCAACAGTGATTTCTGTATCCGCACGCTGCTCCATTACAGCAGTATACTCAATTGTACCAAACAAGCCTTCCCATGCAGCAGCAAACGAGGATTTGTTATCCATCTTTTCTTTGATAAGATGATCTGTCATTATAGGACGTAGTTGTCCTACAATAGTCTCGGGTGCCATGTTTAACGCACGAATAACTGACGGATATAGTGAGTTAATGTCTACCGATCCTACCCATTTATGAATGCCTTTTTTAGGAACTGCAACATAAGCACCTGCTGCCTGACTATCTTCAGTTGAATGGCTCTTACGATCAGGTACAACCATACCGCGTTCGTGTGCTTCGTTAATGATTGCTTGTTCTGTTACAGCAACCGCACCCATTGTTGTTTGTAGCAATACTGTATTTGCGTGAGCAAGTTCGTTTGCTAAGTCCAAGAAACGTAGTTTTTCATCAAGTCTGCCAAGAATCATTGTATCTTGTCTGTTATAGTCGATAAACTTGCGGAAGTCCTGATTATATAACTGATCAAGCGTACCTTCATATTGTACCTTACGTTCACCAAGTTCGTATTCGGCAATAGCATCCAGTGAATATGAGTGCATTTCGTGATATGTGTACTTGCGATACAGTTGCAGATAGTCCATATGTATACGACCGATTGTATCATATGTCTCTTGTTCTGCTCCAAAGCGTTCAAATGTGCGCTTGCGAGGTAATTGCCCCCATAAGCAAAAACGACGTGTGTCATCTTTGCTTAGAACACGTGTGATACGATTAACAGTGTAGGGAATATCAAATCCTTCTGAGTTCCACCCGCTTAAAATATCTGCGTCTTGGATAATGTCTAGAAATGCTAGTAGCATTTCGTGTTCGTTATCAAACAAAAATGTGTTATCAAACTCTTGTACTTGATGCTTTGCCTGCTCCATTGTAAGCGTTTTAGGCGGAATAGCAAGTGTGATACATTGCTCGAGCCAATCTAAATATACAGTGATTGCAGTAATAGCATTGAACGGATCTTCCGGCGGACTAAACCCTCGTTCTTGGTGGAAATCCACTTCGATGTCAAAAAATGCCGTTTGTAGTTTTGGCGAATCTTTACCTTTATAGTTGTTTTCTAAACAACGAAAGACTGGTTTAACGTCGCTTTCAAACAGTTCTTGGCCAGAGTGCATACGCACTTCTTTTTGAAATTCTTTATAATTACGTGTTGCAAATCTGCTTACAGGAGTATCAAAAATAGTTTTAAACTTACCCTTGCGATCCGGATAATAGAATACATATTCTGCGGGAAATTCATTGTAAACACGCTTTCCGTTAACACGCTCCACAACTAAAATTCGGTCGTGTTCGCGATCATGCAGTGCGTCAACATAACTCATATTTTTTGATGCTCCCAATATCCGTTGGTATATTTTTTGTATTTTAAATCTGTATTCCAATAAAATTTTACTAGAGATTGAGCATTATTTACAATTATTTTGGCAGGATTTGGCCAGTCAATTAACGCACTTGTTGATCTGCATTTAGATTTGCGGAATTGAATATTATCAACTAATACAATCGTGGCAGATTTATATTTGGTTAAGTCTAAGATAAATTCAATAGGGGTAGCCGATGTTTTAGGTGTTATACAAACAACATTTTTAATATATTCTGCCGGTGTATTTGTGTCTATATTATTCAATGCACTATAAAAATTTGTAGGTAAGGTTTTATCATCTAACAATAAGGTTGGATCGCTGTCATTAATTATTCCATCATAAACAATGGCATCGATACTCCACATGTCTGGAATGGTGATATAACTATCAAATAAAGTTATTGCATGATTCCAGAATCTCTTCATAGTAAAGAAATTTATAAACTGGCTCCCTACTTGTTCGGTTAATAATATATCAATGTGTTTAGGAACATCATTTTTAGATAAGTCTAAAAAGTTGCCGGTTAGTAGCGTATATCTATCTTGGTAACCTAAATAATTTAAAACATTTGAAGTAATATCTCGCCGAGCGTCTCTTATATCAATCCCATAATAATGTTTAGCCCCGTGCTCTAAACAATATGCAGCAAGGAGCCCAACACCATATCCTACTTCAAAAATAATTTTATCTTTAACATGTGCTTTTAAAATTTCGTTATACCAACGATTTCTTGTTGGATCATTAATAAAAGATAAGCAAATATTAACATCGTCAGATCTAAACATTACCAGGTTTTACCAACAGTTTCCAGAATAGTTTCAAGCAGTTCATAATCGTGCTTTTCGTCTGTGAACTTGCTCTTATAAGCGGTACGTACAGCCTTCTTGAGTACGCTGGGTTTGATCTGCATTTCTTCTGCAATAGCCTTAATAGTGTCTGAAAGACCGCCTTGAAGAGTCTCAATTTCGGTCATTACAGCAATACCTTCGTTAAAAAGGTGATTCAATTTTGCCTTTTGTTCGGCATTAAAAACTACATCACTCATGTGTGTCTCCTATATTAAAGTGTAATTATAACAGACGTTTGGGTATTTGTCAATAAAAAAGCGTGTATAAAACACGCTTCTATTTAATAATAATTCACATAGTACTACATTAAACCTATATCTGCGGTGTATGGTCGTTCTACTTCTAGGCTTTCTGGTTCTGGTAATTTTCCAAATCTGTGCTGTACCGGTTTAAATCCCTTAATTGATTTTGCTACACGTGCTTCTAGATCGTTTAAACTATTTTGCAATCTTTCAATTTGATTTTTATATTCGTTTTCTGCTCGAGTCATTGCATTGATTTTTTTCTCATAAGCATTTTCTTTAGCATTAAGTGTTTGAATATGTTTGTCTTGTAAATCGTTTTCTTTTTCTAATTTTTCAATGTTTTGGTCTGTTTGACGTTCTTTGGCTTCTAGGTCTTTGATTTCTTCTTCGGTGCTATTAAGTTCAACTTCGATCTTTTCAATTTCCGCGTCTTCTTCCTCTTCTTTATCCTGAGTCATTTTAACAAATGCTTCTAGGTCGGAATCCGCATAGGTGTATCGGGCTCGTGCTTGTTTGAGTGCTAGTGCTGCTTTTGGATCAGCAATAGTAACATCCTGATATTCGCCGGCCTTTTTGGACTGTTCTTCTTTGTCTTTGCTTGCTTCAAATAGTTCGTAAAAATTCATTATTCTTCACCTAGTATATTGCCAAACTTACGTGGTTTTTCTTTTTTACTGCGCAGTTCGCGATCTGGCTGCGCAGCACTTTGTTGTTCTACTTCTTTAACAAAGTCTCTATAACTTTTACTTAGCGATTTTACTAGATCTTGTGGTGCTTCTCGGCCACCAACATAATCTTCGGTGGCAAGACCAGCAAGTTTGCGTAATTCTTCGCTTTCGTTCTTTTTAGGATAGAAACGAGAACGTGCCATTGTTTGGTCGCCTACACGTGCTTGTGCGTGTTGGCTGGTCATTTGACCCGACTTGTCGTAGGTTGTTTGTGTGCTTATCGGACCACGATCTGTGTAATCAGTGTATGATCCTGTTTCTAAATCTCGAGTTTGGTGATACCCGTCAACAGTCGGTGTTGAACGTCCAGCAGGATCATGTGCATAAAACTCGTCGCCAAATTTTTCTCCCGCTGCTTCGTCCATTTCGTGATCTTCAATACCGTTCTCAACATTGCTAACGATGTCTTCGTAGTTGTCCATTGTTAATGTGCCGCCACCTGTGCCTAGCGCAATAAGTTTTTCAGCAACATCATGCAAGTCCATGTCTGACTTTGCTTCTTCTCTAGCATATTCAAACATGCGAATCATTAGTGGAACATCCATAGTTACTGTATCAACAGGGTTAGAATCTTCGCCAACTAATTGACCTTTAAATGGATGATCTTTTTTCTTATCAGGCATGTCTGTTGGACCAACTTGGCCAACACGCTTTTGTTCAGCACCTAATCCTTCCGCTAACGCAAGTTGACCAGGAGTTTTTAATGCTGATTGTGTACCACTAACAGCAGCAAACTTACTTAGAATACTGTGCATAGCAGGATCGCCAGCACTGTTACTGCTCTTGGCATTTGGATCTGTAGGTTTTGTTCCTACAGAGTTTAAGCGTGCTAGAATATCATTCATTTGTGGATCATTCATTTCTTACTCTTCTTTTTCTTTTTTGGTTTACTGTATACGCCCATGTTGCGACTAATCATGCCGCCTAGTGGTTGCGCTACTGCGGCAACAGCACCGGCACTGGTAGTTTCTACAATTACTTCGTTAATCTTCATGCTTGTACCTTAAACGTAAATCTATCATTTAGAGTGGAATCTAGCAGCACTCTAACTTCTTGTTCACAGTATCCTACTCGTGGGTTTTTAAAGCGGAATGTTGCTAGTTGCGGACCAACTGGTTCTAATTTAACATGATGTACTTCGTTAACATCGCTTTCGATTTGAAGAATTTCTGTTAAGTAAACAGGCTCTTCCCAGCGGAAAGTACGTTCAGCAAACATTTCGTCGTCAACATAGATGCGATAATCCGGCGGCAATCCTTGCCAGTCACAGTGCAAGTCTACATAGAGCTTTACGAATACTGTATCTTTCATACAGTATTTATCCTAAACTCTAACGTCCTCCGTAGCGTTTTGATATGTCGTGTGATTGCTTACGTAGTTGTTTTTTATAGCTTCTTTTTATCTTTTTTGATTTGTTGCGAATTTTTCTTAATTCTGATAATGACACTTTATTGTGTTCTGGACTATGCGTAACATAGTAGCGAGCGCGGTCGTTTATGTGGGCATTATGTAGCCCAGTAAAACGTTCAACACTCTCGAGCTCAATTTCTTCTAATAGATCTTCGCTCACGGCAGACTCCTTGGTCTTCTACTTGTTAAAAATATTTATACAAGTCAGTCTGAACGGTAATAGCTATACATTAACTGTATACAGGAATTGATTTTATTGATTTGAACAGTAAGCGATGCTGCGTTTGTTTTGTTATACTCGGCTTCAAAGTCACGCTTCATTTCGCGTAATGTGCGCATTGTTTGAGCAAGTTCGTACGGTGTAGGGTTATGTGGATCTGCCCATTCATCTGGCAGCATACAAGTAAAAGTTCTTTCAGTTGGAAATTTTATAATCTTACCCACTTTATTATTTAGTAAGTCTAGATTTTATTAACTCTGCATATTTTTGGTTAGAATGTATACCAGGATGTCGATGATCGGTACCGTTGTCTATTTGTAAACTAACAAACGAATCGTATAAATTAATCCAATATTTTTCGTTTATTCCGCCTGTGCCGGCATATTCGTTGTGCATTTGTTGATAGATTGCAAAGGATTCTGTATCATCACGAGTTTTTACTGAAATTAAGGTTTTAGTGTATTCAGTAAGTTCATTTGGAAATATATTTGTTATATCTTTTTCTCGAAAAAAATCGTAGTCCCAATGACACAAACCATTAATAAAAAATATGTTAATGTTTTTTGTCTTTGCTATTTGAATTAATGAATTTGTATATTTTAACAGATTTACAATTTCTCTATGATCGTGCGGAAGCATAACAAACGGTTGGCAAATTTTTTTTAAATATTCTTTTGTATACGTAATACCGTTAAGGTGATGGTCTCGGTATTTTGCAGATGGCGCAACATAACACCTAGAATCATACAATTCGGCTCCTAGATCAAACTCATAACGGATAAAACTAGTCCATTGTACAAATACAGTTGATATGTTCTTATGGCTTAACATATACCACGATGTATCTCTATAAATACTGGTATTACTTTTGCCGCCTTGCGATAAATTTACTAAATTGGTATTTGCAAATAATTTTGTGTGTACTAAGTTAACCCATAGATTCTGATCATTAATACCTAAATTAAAACCGGTTCCGTCTGAAAACGAACATCCACTAAAAACTGTAATAGACATAAGATATGTACTTATTATGTACTAGCAGTTAACCAATAATTTAACTCGCGGTTAAATTCTTAGGGCTTTGCTTCAATTCCTAATCTACCATGTGGTTTTAACGTTTTTGTTTCCCAGAGCACCTTGTGTGCAACTGTTTGTAGATGAATCCCAGGTGCCGCCAATTTCAGCACAACGGTTTTTCTTTACTTGATAAAACTTCATTACACTTGAATCAGGATCGTCCCAACGCTGTTCTGGTTCGCCTGGTCCTGGACCTGCTTGATCGCCTGGTATTATTCTGCCTGGAAGATCTGATAATGGTTCACCGTCTTTGTATAGCGGCATCCAGTTTGGATCTTGTGCTAGATCCACTGCTTGTGCGGTTTCGTCACTAACCGGTGGACTGGCCTTAGCTACTGATGGTGCTGCTAGTGCTGCTGCGGCACGCTTGAGAAAATCTCTGCGTGTAATGTCTGCTTCTGTGGTGAATTCTCTGGCTCTCATGATATAGTATTTAGTTTTGTTATGCTGTGCGTCTTGTTGGATGCACTCGCTCGTGGCTCTTTAGTTCAGACATCATTCTTACCTTAAAGTTTTCCAGGTTCTTGTCTGATGTGCTGGCCATGCGCTCTTTGATAAAATGTCCAGCGTCTTTAACCAGTGACTCATAGTAACTTCCGTCTTGTTCTCGTAGATAATCACCCACTGCGTCAACCATGTGATAAAAGTCCAGGTGTTCGCCAAGTCCCTTCCAGTCTTCATACCATGCATCCAGTTCTTCGGGTGTTAATTCTTCAACGGTATCAACGGCTTCTTGAATACCTCTGCGCAGTTCGTCGTTGTATTCTAGATAATTTATGCCATCTTCGTACATTTTATCGTCGTCCACATTGCCTTCTTCGTCTACATAACCTTCGTCTTGCAGCCATTTATACCAGTAATCGTCGTTTAATTCCCAATCAGCAATCAATTCCCATTTCCAGTTTTGTTCCAGCACAGTGCTGATTTGTGCCAGCACATTTTCAAACATATCGCCGTTAAAAACAACAAGATTTTTCAAAACATCTGGCGCAAGATTGTACAAGAACGCAATGCCCAGCCCTGGAAAACGCTTGTCCCAATCTTCAAGTGTCACAGGTTCGTCTTCGGGATCCATTAACTGGAAGCCAACGTTACGTCCATCATCACCGGCCCAGAACTGATATTTTTCGCCCGAATATTTGGGATTTTTGGGCAAGAAAATATAAATGTCGCCGGACTTATTGTACTGGTCAAAATAATTATGGCTGCGTGTGGCTGCGGTGCACCACTGTGTGCCACGTCCATAATAACACGCAGACGTTTGGTCTTTGGCTTTGATAACACGTACTGCTGGGCCATTGTATACTTCTTCAGCATCGCCCTTATCAGTTTGCTTTTCGGCACCCAGATAAAATTCATGAGCATTCATTACATCATTGTATGCCTGACTAAATCTACCTCGGTGGTTAATCTGTTTAATGTTTGATAGGTATTTAAGTGTATCTGATTTGTTGATTATGTTGCGCTGTTTTAGATCGTTGTACATGGTTAAAAATTCTGTACCGGTTGAAAATATGTCTTCCCAGCGAACAAAAATTCCATTAATATAGGCCATGACCAACCATTCTGTGTATGCTTTTTTGCTGGTAGGATCTGC
>Ga0208160_1000500_pt1 | contig 18164 bp, 21 predicted proteins | sample CB_VirMetaG_FD_184536 | JGI IMG/M metagenome (GOLD analysis project Ga0208160, IMG submission 184536) | Freshwater to marine saline gradient viral communities from Chesapeake Bay - CB_1504_1 Viral MetaG (SPAdes) (version 4) | ecosystem: Environmental > Aquatic > Marine > Coastal | place: USA... | reverse complement strand
CACGGAGCCTGGCCTAATCAGATAGACCACATTAACGGGGATAAGACAGATAACAGAATCACTAATTTACGTTCGGTGTCTCACACGGATAATATGCGAAACCGCCCCCGCTACAAGAGTAACACTTCTGGGGTCACCGGAGTCCACTGGCGCGAAGATCGTAAATGTTGGAGGGCTATGCTGGGGCACAAGCGCCTGGGACACTTCAAGACCAAAGTGGAGGCTACGCTAGCTAGAAAACACGCTGAGGAAGAACTCGGATACCATAAAAATCATGGGAGAACCCCATGAAAACGGTTAGCACAAACGAGCTTGCGTCAATCATGGACGTACACCCTAACAGAGTCCACCAATGGCTTGCGGACGGTATGCCAATACATCACCGGGCCAGAAAAGGTGAGAAAGGTGGGCACCAGTTTATAGTAAGCAAGGTTGTCCACTGGCTCAAAGATATGGCGGTACAGAGCGCAGTAGGAAACGACGAGTTAATCTCTGCTGACGAGGCGAAAAAGCGAAAACTGATCGCGGAAGCAAACTTAAAAGAGATCGAGCTCGCCCAGAAGCGCGGAGAGGTGGTCGACCTGTCAGAGATGCAGAGAGAGCTGGCAGCTCAGATGATCGAGCTACGCGCCTCCATGCGCAGGGTGCCAGAGCGGTGCGTTCTGCGACTGGTGGGCGAAAAGAACGAGTCAAAGATCAAGAAAGTCCTGCTTTCCGAGATTGACGACGCTCTTGTGAGGTCGATTGGAGATTGACATGACTATAGTTACAGGGTCGAGTGCGCTAGTAACGGAGCTTGTTGAAGTGCTAGGTTTGCCGGGCAACTTAATTAGGTTTGAGTTAAAGGCTTCATATAACGCGCCAGTAGAGGTGATGTGTGAGTTTTACCCAGACATAAAAAAGCCGAGTGAGATCATACGGAAAAAATACACCTTAGTTGATGCTGATGAGTAAACAAGACTTCTCCAACCCCGAAGGTATCCAGCGTGCGATTAGAGCCGCCAAAGAGTTTCTGCGCCCACCGCCTGACCTGACCCCTGCAGAATGGGCCGAGACAAACATCAAAATCCCGCTGGGAAACGCGATCCCCGGCTATATCCGGTTTGACAATGCCCCGTATCAGCGAGAGCCGCTTGATCTGTTCGCCGATCCGTCCGTTGAACGCATAACCTTGATGTGGGGAGCTCAGCTGGGAAAGACCCAACTCATAAACTGCGCCATCGGGTTCTTTATCGAGCATGACCCGTCAAGTCAACTGATGATGCAGCCGAGCCAGGGCGACCTGCACACATGGCTTGAGACGAAACTCAACCCGATGGTTGACGCAAACCCTGTGCTGAACGACCGCATTGCCAAACCCCGCTCCCGAGAGGGTGTGAACAATCAGGCGATGAAGTCCTACCCAGGTGGGTTCCTGATGTTCGCATGGTCAGGCTCCCCACGCACCATGCGTGGAAGGTCAGCACCAAAGATCTACTGTGACGAGGTGGACGGGTACGAATACACAGCCGAGGGCCATCCGGTAAACCTGCTATGGCAGCGTGCGGCTACCTTCGGCGACCAGCGCAAGCTGTTTGTAACCTCAACCCCAACGATCAAGGGCTCATCCTTTGTCGAGAAGTCCCATACGTCCGGTGATATGCGGAAGTTTTGGTTGACCTGCCCCCACTGCGAGGAGCGAATCGTGCTTGAGTGGAAGGCGATTATCTGGCAGAAGGGCGAGGATGGCGAACACGACCCCTCTACTGCGATGTACTACTGTCAGGAGTGCGGGGCCGGTATCGATGACGCGCAGAAACGCGCCATGCTGCGCACTGGAGAGTGGGTGGCAGAGCGAGAGTTCAAGGGACACGCCTCGTACCACCTGTCTGAACTCTACTCTCCGTTCCGCAGGTGGCGGGATATTGTGCAATCCTTCCTGGAGAAAAAGCACTCTGGCGATATCCAATCCTTCGTCAATGTATCGCTCGCCGAAACCTACGAGGAGGAGGGAGAGGCGATAGACGACCACGCGCTATCCGCTCGCAGAGAGCCCTTCGATGGTAAAATACCCGAGGAGGTGGTAATCCTGACCGCAGGCGTTGACGTTCAGGGCGATCGATTGGAGGTATCAATCATTGGCTGGGGGCGGGATGATGAGTCCTACGTCATCAGTCATGACGTACTGTATGGAGACCCCAGCACCCCCTCAACGTGGACAGCACTGGATTCACTGCTGTTCGCGACTTATGAGACCCACTCCGGCAGACAGCTTGCCATTCGCGCCTCTTGCATCGACTCAGGTGGCCACAACACCAAGGCGGTGTATGACTACTCCAAGCGCAACTATGCAAGGCGAGTGTTCGCGGTAAAAGGCATGGGCGGCGAGGGCAAGCCCGTCTCCGGAAGACCATCGAAGAACAACATCGGGCGCTGCCCACTGTTCCCGGTCGGGGTAGACACGATCAAGGAGCTGTTGTTTGCCCGCATGAGGATTGTCGGCGAGGGCGCTGGGTACATTCACTTCTCTGACCAGTTGAGTGATGAGTATTTCAGGCAGTTGACTGCCGAGCAGATTGTGGTAAAGTTCCACCGAGGGTTTCAGAAACGGACTTTCAAGAAGATGAGACCTCGAAATGAGGCGCTGGACTGCTTCGTATACGCCGTTGCAGCACAGGCGATTTTGAATATAAATGTCAATTCGCTTGCGTCGAGACTTGATTCTGTGCAAAATCAACAAAATGAGGACGAGAAACCCGTTGCTAAAGCCGCCAAAAAGCCTTTCGTACCAAGAATGGGTGGGCGTACAGGGGGTTTCGCAAAGAACTGGTGAGGCACACTAGATGGCGAATTTGTTTGATCCGGCAGAGGCACAAGAGGGCGAACCATCCGAGGTGGTTACGGGGGATCGGATACAGTGGAAGCGGTCAGACTTCTATAGCGACTACCCGCCTGCAGAATATAATGCTACCTATGTCGCCAGAATTTCCGGTGGTGGAGACTCCGAAGTACAGGTAACTGGAACCGACAACACTGACAGCTTCCTGTTTACTGTATCCTCGGTGGATAGCGCAGCGTTCACCGTAGGCCACTGGTACTGGCAGCTTGAGATCGTCCGCAAGTCAGACTCCGAGCGTAAAGTCCTCGATCGCGGCGAGTTTGACGCAATTCCAGACCTTGACATTAACCAGGCTGATCCGAGGTCTCACGCCGAGATCATGCTGACCAAGATTGAGTCCCTGCTCTCTGGCCGTGCGGATGCCGACGTTTCCAGTTACTCCATCGCCGGGCGGTCTCTCTCAAAGCTGTCGTTCCAAGAGCTGATTGATGCCCGTGCGTACTACTTGGGTGAGGTGAGGCGTGAGAAGGCCGCACAGGACGCTAAGGCTGGCCGCACTGGTTCCGCCACTATTAAGGTGAGGTTTTAGTCAATGGGGATCTTTGATGTATTTAAGCGTAAGCGCGCAACAGGCCGACGATTACTACGTTCGTATGCCGCTGCCAACACTGGAAGGCTTTTTGCTGACTTTGGAGCTTCGGCAAACTCGGCTGATAGTGAGCTCAAAGGAGCCCTATCCATTCTACGAGATCGGTCAAGAGATCTGGCGCGAAACAACGAGTTCGCCAAACGGTACCTGAACCTTCTGAAGAACAATGTCGTTGGAGATATGGGGGTATCACTGCAGGTAAAGGCGCAGCTCACCAACGGCGGAATGGATCAGATCGGGAACACGATCATTGAGACTGGTTTTGCCGACTGGGGCCGACTTGGGAACTGCACCGTTGACGGGTCGATGACGTGGAGAGACTGCCAGCTCCTCGCGATAGAGTCAATCGCCCGTGATGGAGAGTTCCTTGTCGTTATCCACCGTGGCACACGGTTCAAGGATGCCATCGCGTTGGAGTTCCTTGAGGCTGACCAGCTCGACCATGAGCTGAACAAGTCCTCCAAGGAGGGCAGTAACGAGATCCGCATGGGGGTGGAGCTCGACAAGTTCCGCCGACCCGTCGCGTACCACATTCTCAGTCGCCACCCCAACGACACCGAACACGCAACATACAGCCAGAGAAAGCACCGCAGACTCCCGGCGGATCAGGTCGTGCATGGGTTCATCAAACTGCGCGCTGGTCAGACCCGTGGTGAGCCGTGGATGGCCCCGGTTATCCCTGCACTGAAGCAGATTGGGGCGCTGCGCGAGGCGGCGGTAATCAACGCAAGGGTTGGAGCCTCCAAGATGGGTTTCTTTACCAGTTCAGGCGGCGACGGTTTTGTGCCTGATGATCTGGATGGCCAGATTCCAATTATGGACGCAGATCCGGGAACCTTCCATCAGTTACCAACCGGCGTGGACTTCAAGAGCTTTGACCCGCAGTACCCGAGCAATGAGTTTGAGGCGTTCCATAAGGTAGTCATGAAGGGGATAGCGGCGGGCCTTGGGGTCTCTTATACCGCGCTGGCATCTGACCTTGAGGCCACCAGTTACAGCTCGATTCGTCAGGGAGCCCTTGAAGAACGCGACAACTACCGTGGTGTACAGAAATTCATGGAGGATCACCTGATCCGCCCAATATTTAACGCCTGGCTGCGCTCGGCGATGGAGTTCAACTATATCAACCTGCCAGTCAGCACGTTTGACAAATTCTCTTCGGCGGCTACCTTTAGGGCTAAGTCGTGGTCTTGGGTTGACCCGGTTAAAGAGATGAACGCCGCTATTATGGGGCTGCATAACGGGGTTTTGAGCCTGCAGGACGTGTCAGCACAGTATGGTAAGGACGTTGAGGAACTAATGGCTCAAATTCAAAAGGATAAAGAGCTTGCAGCGCAGTTTGGTGTCAGTTATGCTCTCGAACCGTACGGAGCAAACTTCTCGCCGATAGAACCAGAGGTAGACCGGAATGAGTGATGAGATAAAAGACATTTTGGGCGCAATGCAGAAGGGGGAGCGGTCTTTCCACCTTCGGGCTTCGCCAATTGATGAAGATAAGCGCACAGTGGATATCGCGGTATCCAGCGAGGAGCCATACCTGCGCTACTTCGGGAACGAAATACTTGGCCACAAGAGCGGTGAGATCGATCTCGATTTCCTCTCTTCTGGTCGCGCACCACTGCTGCTGGATCATGATCCAGAGAAGCAGATTGGTGTCATCAAATCTGTAGAGCTGGATGAGAAGGGCGGCAGACTCCGCGCTAAGGTACGCTTTGGAAAAGGCGCACTGGCTCAGGAAGCCTTTACAGACGTTGTGGACGAGATCAAGGCCAACATCTCCGTTGGTTACGAAGTCCATGATATGAAGTTGGTCTCCAAAGATGGTGAAACGGGGAACTACCGTGTCACCAACTGGAGACCTGTTGAGGCAAGTTTGGTATCGATCCCTGCTGATGTGACAGTTGGCGTTGGTCGGTCTGGCGAGACTCCGAAACCCCCTGAAACCAAAACTGAAAACATTATCAAAGAGGAAAAGAAAATGTCTGAAGATATCAAGACACCTGAAGTTGATATTGCCGGGATTGAGGCTCGCGCTCGCAAGGCCGCCGAGAAGAATGCCGCTGATATTATCGAGCTTGGCACCCGCCACAACCAGGGCGGAATGGCCCGTGAGTTTATCGCCTCCGGCAAGTCCGTTGATGAGTTCCGTGGCGCTCTGCTTGAGAAGATCGGCTCCGACACTGCACTGGAGGACTCCGGCATCGGCATGAAGAAAGCCGAGGTTCAGCAGTTCTCACTGGTTCGCCTGATTAACGCACTCTCCAACCCTGGTGACGTTCGTGCCCGTGACGCTGCTGCGTTCGAGTTTGAGTGTACCCGAGCTGCTGCAGAGAAGTACGCTGGTGAGGCGCGTGGTGTGATCCTCCCTGCTGACGTACTGCGCACCTGGAAGCGTGACCTCAACTCTGCCGATGACTCCGCCCTGTTCGGCGATGACTACCGTGGGGAGTCGTTCATCGACGTTCTGCGCAACAACTCATCCGTTATGCAGGCTGGTGCGCGTACCCTGAGTGGGCTGTCTGGTGATGTGGTTATCCCGAAGAAAACCGCAGCATCTTCTGCCGGCTGGATCGCTACTGAGGGCGGCGCGGCGAGCGAGAGCGAGTTCACTGTTGGTACGGTTAGTCTGACTCCAAAGCAGATTGGCGCGTTCACCGACATGACCCGTCAGCTCCGTCAGCAGTCCTCTATGGACGTTGAGAACATGATCCGTGATGATCTCGGTCAGGCTATCGCGCTGGCGATCGACCTGGGCGGATTGGAAGGTTCCGGATCTTCTGGCCAGCCTACCGGACTGCTCAACCAGGGCTCACTGACCAAGGTTGCTACGTTTGCCGGGGTTAACCCAACCTTCGCAGAGGTCGTTACCCTTGAGACTGCTGTTGCCAACGCAAACGCTCTGATGGGCAATCTGGCGTATATTTCACGCACCAATATGATTGGCGCGATGAAAACTACAGAGAAGGCATCTGGCACCGCGCAGTTCCTGACTGACGGCTCCACCCTGAACGGCCACCGACTGGTGAGCTCCAACCAGGGCACTGACGGCAATCTCTACTTCGGTAACTGGAATGACCTGCTGTTGGGCTTCTGGTCTGGTCTGGATCTGCTGGTTGATCCATACAGCCTGTCCAATACCGGGTCTGTCCGAGTCAATGCGTTCCAGACTTGTGACGTAGCAGTACGTCACGTTGAGTCTTTCGCATACGGCAACGACACCGTATAATCGGGTAGTTAGTGAACAGGAGGGGGTTTCGGCCCCCTCCTACCTTCAACGGAGGCTTATATGAACTACGATGTTCTGAAGGACGTGGTTATCGACGGAGTGGTGTACAAGAAGGGCGGCTCTGTCACCATCAACCACGACAAAACTGAACGGCTGATTATGCTTGGGTATATCTCCCCTGCACAAGCCGCAGCGCCAAAGAAACGGCGCACACGAGTTGTTAAGGCTCAACACCAAGAAGATTAAGTAAGTGCTTGATCCGATTGCAGATTTAGATCAGATATTCGCCAACGATTTCTCTGTCGCGGCCACATATAACGGCGTTACAGTGCGGGGGATACTGGACACACCGAGCCGTGACATATCCACGGGCGGCGAGGTTGGGGTGATCGGTGTTGTAAACACCTTCACCTGCCAAACATCAGGAGTGAGCTCCGCCATTGAGGGGGAAACCATGACTATCTCCGGGGTGACATACGTCTTGAGAGAGGTTCTCCATGATGGAACCGGGGTAACAGAGCTGGTGCTGGAGGAGCAATGAGCCACGTTAGACAGCAGATACGTGAGGCAGTGGCTACCCGGCTGACCGGGCTGACTACAACAGGCGTTAACGTGTTCGCAAGCAGGGTCTACAGCTTGGCGGATGAGAAGCTGCCAGCACTGGCAGTGTACACACGTTCAGAGAGCTCTGACGCAGCAAACCTGGCGTGTGACCTGAATCGTCAGCTGAGTATCGTTATCGAGGGGTACGCCAAGGGAGCTACTTCTCTCGGTGACACGCTTGATACCGTCGCAGCGGAGGTCGAGGCAGCGATGGCGACAGACTCCAACCTGAATGGGCTCGGCAAGCTCAGTGTATTGAAGGGCACCGAGATAGATTTTCAGGGGGAAGAGGCGGAAAAGCCTATCGGTGTTATTCGCATGATGTACAATGTGTTTTATCAAACCTCGGCGGCTGACGCTGAGACTGCATTATAGGAGTGATATAAAATGTCGCAGACACACGGCACTGAGGGATCTGTAAAGATCGGTAGTAACGCAGTTGGTGAGCTTACAGCGTGGTCAATTGACGAGAGCAGTGAGACTATTCAGACCAACCAACCAACAATCGGCACCCCAAACCCGGCGCTGACGTACATCGGCGGGCCTACGTCCTGGACGGCGAGCCTTACCTGTTTCTGGGATGACAACGACACCGCGCAAGCCGCGCTGACAGTTGGCGCGACTGGTACGTTGAACGTATACCCAGAGGGCGAGACTTCAGGGGACGCGCACTGGAGCGGGGCTTTCATTGTGACTGGAGTCTCTTCATCTGGTGACAACGACGCAAACGTAGGGGCTTCGTTCTCCATTCAGGGTAGCGGGGCGCTCACCAAGTCAACGGTAGCGTAATATGACACTATTAGACAAGCTGAGGGAACGGGCCTCACACAATCTGTCTAAGATATACGTCGAGGAGTGGGACGAGACAATCTACACAACCCCCCTGACCTGTGGGGAGATGACCAAGCTGCAGAAAAAGCATGGTGATTTCTTCACAAAGCAGACTGGGGAGGCGATGGCAGATTTAATCATCCTCAAGGCGCTGGACGCTGACGGTAATCGCATGATGACCTCCGAGCACAAGCCACTGCTTATGCGGGAGCGTATAACCGTGATTACCTCGGTCGCGTGGGCTATTGTCGGTTCACAAACCGAAGGCGAAGAGGCAAAAAACTAGCAAGCGATCCGCTACGGTTGTCACTGTTCCGCTTGGCGGATCGCTTGCACAAAACGGTTTATGAGCTTGAGGATATGCCATACACGGAGCTATTGGAGTGGGTGGCCTATTTTGAGATAAAGGGGTAGACATGTCTGAGGGTGTAGTAGAGACCATAATTGTAGCGAAGGACGACACCAAACGGGCTACCACGTCAGCGGCCAAAAACTTTCGTACCCTTGGCCAGAAGATAGACGCGACCAATAAGAAGGTTTCCAATGGGATGCGCGCTACTACCCGACAGGCGCGTGCGCAGATGGCACAGCTCGGGTATCAGTTCCAGGATATCGCGGTTCAGATACAGGGCGGCCAGAACGCGCTCATGGTTCTTGGTCAGCAGGGGTCGCAGATTGCATCAGTGTTCGGCGCTGGGGGCGCAGTAGTCGGTGCGGTTGTCGCTACAGCAGCAGCGGTTACAAGCGCCCTGCTACCCGCGCTATTCAAAGCAAACGAAAATCTCGAAGAGTTGGCGGAGAACGCGGAAACCCTATTCTCAAACCTGGAGAGTGGAGGGGTAGGTACTGCGAATCTTGACCTACTTGAAGATGCACTACTCCTCCAGATCGATCAGCAGGTACGTCAGATCGAGGAGGCTGAGAAGGCGTTAAGAGAGGCGCAGGACGCACTCCGAGTCGGGCCATTCCCAGCACAAGGCCCAGCAGAGTTCGCTATGAGGGCAGTTCTCCCGGTACTCCCCGAAGGAGTAAAGGAGAAACTTGGGGAGATCTTCCCGGATGAGGCTAAATACCGGGAGATGGAGGACGGGGTTCTCGCGGATGAATTGGCCTTGAGTAAGCTGAACCTGGCCCTCAGTGAGCTCAGAGAGCGTCTATCCAAGGTTAGAGAGCAGCAGGATATAGCCGCCAGCGAGGGTGGTTTTATGACTGACAAGGAGCTCAGGGCTCAGCAGAAGTTGGTCTCCAGCCTGCAGAGGGACGCAACAAATGAGTGGCTTGCAGACGCAGCCAGAAGGGGGCGTGCATACAAAAAAATCCTCACTGACATAGAGCAAGAGGAGGCAATGGCGTTACGGCATGAGGCTTCGTTGAAGCGCCAAGCCCGAGCCTTTGAGCTCGCGAATAACCCGGCGGCCAAGTTCTACGATCAGCTCAAGAAGCTGGAGGAGTTACAACCCCACATCTCCGCTGAGGCTTACGAGAACGCCCTTTTCGATATCCACGCGGGGTTTGAACTGCTTGAGGGGGATCTTGAGATACCCAAGAAGGTCAAGAGTGAGTGGGAGAAGGCCGCAGAGTCGATGAAAAACTCGATCTCCGATGCCGTTACAGACAGCATTGTGAACTTCCGGTCTCTTGGTGACGTGGTTACCTCAGTCGGGCGCATGATTGCCTCCACGTACATCAAGAAAACCATAGCTGACCCTTTCGCTGCGAGCTTGACCTCTTTTCTACCCTCCTTTGACGGAGGTGGGTTCACCGGAGGAAGCTCACGCTCGGGCGGCATGGATGGTAAGGGCGGGTTCCCTGCAATCCTGCACCCCAATGAGACCGTGATAGACCATACCAAGGGTCAGAGCGCAGGTGGCAATGTTGTCAATGTCACCTACTCACCACAGGTAAACGCGCTTGATCCACGAACCGCTGCGATGGTTATTGCAGAGAACGCACCAACGGTTGTTGGTATAATCGAGCAATCACTGAACAGAAGAGGGCGCTCTGCGTTTGCATAATGGCAGGATCATTCCCGACAACCCCCGTACCATCATCGATCAATATCACCAGCATACAGCCAACTATGGTGTCCGTCACACACTCGTTGAGGCGGCAGGTTAGAACCCGAAACTCTCAGCGTTGGGCACTGGAGCTTGACTACCCACCACTGAGTCGGGCAGACTTTATGCCCGTGTTTGCCTTCTCCATGTCGCAGAAGGGGCAGTTTGGAACCTTTACATTTATTCCCCCGGTCTATGGGAACACCAGTGGTAGTGCCTCCGGTACTCTCCTTGTCAACGGAGCTGCTACTGCTGGTGATTCCACCATCTCTGCAGATGGGTTGACTGGCACGTTGAAGGCCGGTGACTTCATCAGGTTTGCAGGCCATGATAAGGTCTACATGCTCACGGCTGATGGGTCTACAAGCCTGACCATAGAGCCGCCACTGCACGAGGACGTGGCTAATGATGAGGTGATAATCTACAACAATGTTCCATTCACTATGGCGTTTTCCGGTGACGTGCAGGGCTTCAGCCGTGGGGCGGCGGATCTCCACGACTACTCTGTATCACTGGTTGAGGCGCTGTAGTGGATAGGGGGTCAACCGCCGCGTTTCAGGCCGAGATCGTAAAGGCCGCGAACCGCCCCGTCCACTTGTTTGAGGTGCATCTTGACAGCGGCGTGGTCTACGCCAATGACGGGTACAGGGCGATTACTTATAACAGTAATGAATACCTGCCATTAGCTCACTTTATAGGCTTCTCTGACATTGAAGAGGCTGCAGAGGTTATCGTATCCAGCATGACCCTGAGCCTGTCGGGGGTGGATCAGACGTGGATATCTTCCCTGCTGTCTGAGAATTACATCGACCGCACCATCAAGATATACCTCGCGTTCCTCGACGACACACAGGCGTTGGTATCTGACCCCGTACTGGTGTTTGAGGGGCGCATGGATCAGCCTGTAATCAACGATAACCCGGTCGATGGCAACAGCATGATCTCTGTCTCGGCCACCAATGCGTGGGTGGACTTCCAGCGTAAGACAGGTCGGCACACCAACCATGAAGAGCAACAGATCCACTTTCCGGGGGATAAGGGCTTTGAATTTGCATCCGAGATTGTCAAGGATGTTGTCTGGGGCAAGAAGTGAGACCAGATGTAGAGATCAGGCTAATCACCTTCGTGCAAGGGCAGATCGGCAAGCCATTTGACTACGGCGCTCATGACTGCGTTACCTTTGCCGCCGGTGCGCTCGATATTATATCCGGTGGTAACACAGCGGAGGTTATCGCAGATCGGCGCAAGACCGTCAATGAGCTGGATGCGTACATCGCCAAATACGGCGATATCGAGAGTCACATCGCTTTGGCTGGTGGGTATCGCATCGATCGTGGTATGATGAGCACAGGAGATCTTGTAATCTGCAAAGACGACAGCGGGGAGAGTTGCGGGGTGAGTTTAGGTGCCAGAACTGCGTTTAACACCTCGGATCGCGGGGTTGTCTTGCTACCAAACAGGGCTTTGCGTGACGTTCACGCTGTCATGAGGGTTGATAATGGGTAAGGCGGTAAAAGCATTAGCACCAATCGCAATTGGCGCATGGCTCGGCCCTATGGCGGGGAAGGCGCTATATGGCGCGGCCTTTGGCGCGTCTGCTGCAACTGCGGCCTCCATCGCCGGTGTTGGGTTCAAGTGGACTGCGGCGAAGGCGCTCGGCTCTATGCTTGTATCCGGCCTGGTCTCAAAGGCGATGGCATCAGACACGCCGGATATGTCCTATGAAGCTGCGGGCATTACCGTCAACAAGGCTGCTAATGACGCACCCATACCCGTTGTGTATGGCTTGCGTAGGGTTGGCGGAACCCGTGTTCTCCTTGAGCTCACCGGGGGAAGTAATGAGTACCTGCACGTTGTTCTCGCGCTTGCGGAGGGTGAGATAGAGTCCGTAGAAAATATCTATCTGACCGATGTACTGTCCACGGACTCGAAGTTTTCCGGTAAGCTGAATACATACACCCACACGGGGGCAGACGATCAGGCCGCAGATGCCAATCTCGTCAGCGCCGTTACCGGGTGGACAACTGACCACAAACTGAGCGGAACGGCGTATCTGTATCTTCGGTTGAAGTATGACTCAAACACATATCCGGGAGGCATACCTCAGATCACGGCTGACGTAAAAGGAGTCAAGGTATATGACCCTCGCACATCAACTAAGGCATGGAGTGACAACCCTGCTCTGTGCATCAGGGATTATCTTACAAATACTCGTTACGGGCGCGGTATCGATAGCGGTCTTATCGATGATGACTCTTTTATTGCTGCTGCTAACTATTGTGAGGGGCAAGTCACAATCGGCGGTGTGACAAAAGACCGCTACACGCTTAATGGCGTAGTTGATACGTCCGTTGGGTCTATGGATGTACTGAAGCGTATGCTTACCTCATGCCGTGGCATGCTTATTTTCTCAGCGGGCAAGTACAAACTATTGATCGACAAGCCAGAGGTTGCGGCGTTCACCTTTGATGAGGACAATATCACTGGCGAATGGTCTATCTCGCTCGGAGATAAAAGCACCAGATTCAATCGTATACGGGCCAACTTCTTCAACCCAGACAGAGATTGGCAACCGGATCTCGCTGTTGTTGATAGTCCGGCGCTTCGCACTGATGACAACGGGCTGCTGCTTGAGAAAACCATCGATCTCCCGTTCACCTCGGATATCGACCGGGCGAAGATGATAACCACCATCAATCTGAACCAGTCTCGCCAGTCGATAACATGCGAGTTTGGGGCAACCATAGACGGGTTGCGGTGTGAGGTTGGCGATGTGGTCTACATCAAGCACACAACGCCAGGATGGGATACACTGAATAGCAATCAAGGCAAGCTATTCAGGATTATGCGTCTCACACTTCAGAATAACGATGAGGTTAGGGTTTTGGCTCTTGAGTACGATGCTACCGCTTATGATTTTGGTACTATTGCGGCAAGCGACGCAGCCCCGAACACTAATCTGCCTGATCCATACACAGTTGGCAAGGTCAGTGACCTACGATTCTCTGTTGAGCAATATGTAAATTCTGGTGAAATGACAGTAAATTGGGATAGCACCGGAATCTCTTTCATAGACTATTATGACGTGATTATTGACGGGGTTGCTGGGCGAGAGTCGGTGACTCGGAATTCTGTCACTTCAACCACTCCTAATACGGTGACTTCCGCCAATATAGCCTATCAATTCGCTGTTGTTCGTAACACTGGATTCCATGCTCCTTTGTATGATGTAGTTACAACGCTTTCCCCCTCAGAAAGAGCAGATTTGAGCGTAAACCAAAGTATAATCATGTCTGGCTGGACAGGCAGTAACTCTACCTATTTCAACAGTGACAATGGGGAAATCTGGAAGATATACGAGATAACAGACAACGCAGATGGGACAACAACTCTACGCATCTATTCAGTTAGTCTACGGCAAGAAATGACATCCATGCCCACCTCTTCCAGTCTAACAATCTACACGGAAAATTTGTGGGCGGCGAGAGCAAATCCAGCTTCTTACTATAGGCGTGAGATTAGAACCGATGATGAATTTGTTGCAGTCAGCGATCTATCGGATGGGCTTTACGAGGTTTCGGTAACTCCTGTGAATACATTGGGGGTTCGCGGTACGACAACGACCATTGGGGTTCAGCTTGATCAACCCCCTGTTCCAAATGTGTCTGGTTTGGAACTTGATCTTGGAGGGGGTGGACAGGCGAACAGTACGGAATGGACGGGGCGAGAGTGTAAAATAAAGTGGAGAGCGTCAGGGATTGGTGGAGACTTTGAAACCATGAATGATGAAGATCCGCAGGGGGCGGAATTCGGATCAATCGACCCTTACGTGAAAGACTATCAAGTTGACGTGTACAACGGCTCCACCCTCTTGAGAACAGAATACGTGACTGACACTTGGTATGCCTACACCTATGAGAAGAATTTTGAGGATGCAGCTAAGAATTCCACCACGCCTTATAGAGAGCTTGCTTTCCATGTTCGGGCTAGAGGTAAGCAGAACCAAGTCTCAGCAACGCCAGCCATACTTTGAGGATGATGAAATGAGTGTAACGAATCCACCCCCCACGCTTGCCGCACCCACTGTTACTCCATTAGTAGGGGGATTTAGGTTTGAGTTTACTCGACCAAGCGATTTAGATTTTGCGGGAGTAAGGCTATATGCCTCCGAGACCTCGGGATTCACTCCTGATTCAACTAATTTGGTCGGAGACTCAAAAGATACAATTCTAGTGACAGAATTGAAGGAAGAGACAACCTACTATTATCAATATATCCCATATGATGATTTTGGGGATGGGGCAGTCTCTTCTGAGCTGTCAGTAACCACCTATCCAAGAGTAATTCAAAATGTTTCTCAAGACACCTCTGATATTCGATTGGTGGATAGAGATGGACATATCGTATATGGAGCTTATGAGGCACTGAGAGCATCTGGTAAATATTCAATAAATGGGTCAGTCTCAAGCGAAATGCACCGTTTGCAAAACGTTGGGAGTACCGACACAACAAAGTTATATGTAGAAGTTTTTGCTTGCACAGTGCAGACACCAGCGTACACGATGGATATGTCAAGTGGAGTGACCTGGACAGAGCATGGGTTGTCCTATACGGCTGATGCAGATGGTACTGACATAACTGGAGACCTTTCTGTCGGGGATTATCTTGTATTCCCTGTGGACACTCCGAGCGGAACGGCTGGCAATGGAGGGCTACTGTACATAGTTCAGGGATTTATTGAAGGATACAATGACCGCTGTTATGCCTATCCAGTAGGCGACACTGTGAATGATCTTGTTTCACATACTCACCAGTCACATAACAATGAAACAGTGCAATTCTTAAAGTCACCAACTTCACTAGGTTCAAGCGATCTCTTATCAGACCAGTTGGGCTACCGTTTTAATCCGTCCACACCATCTCCTTCAGGATGGACAGTAAATGGCAGTCATTCAGCAGGGGATGTGTCGATTGCGCTTAATGCGGGGACAGGTGGACTTGAGGATACAAATGCAGTGTCAATATCTGGTTCAACTACTCATGTGATCAAGCGCGGGTTTAATGATACGACCGCAAATATCATCCTCTATGAAGGCCTAACCGGAGCAGTCTCTGATGGTGCATCGGTTATGCCAATTGATATAGCAAAACCAGTTGACTTCAGTGGAGATTTTGCAATTGAGTTGGGAGATATTGATATAGCAAATACCCAGCATGTGTGGGTCGGAGTTTTCGGCCCATCTTATAATCAACCATTAAATGTTGTCGGGTTTGCATACAAACCAGTGACAATCACCTATAGCATCCATTACGAAGGGCAATAAGAATGGCTCAGTACAAAACAGGCACAGTATCAGTATCAGCTTCTGCTACAGTTGAAGGATCTGGCACAACATGGACAGGTGGCAATGTAAATCCCGGTGATATATTTACAGTTATTGGTGATAATGCTTGGTATGAAGTGGCTAGTGTCACTGATGCAGATACACTTGTTCTTACTTCTGCTTATGCAGGCACACCAGCAAGCGGAGTTAGTTACACAATTAGCAGAGATTTTACTACACGAAACGGATACCCTTACCCACAGAAAGGTGATATTGAAACTGCCTCCTTAATTAAAAGGGCATTAGAGCAGATTGACGCTGATACATCAAAGATGAACATGGCGGCAACCACTGATCCAACAGTTACGGATGACAGCGATAGCAATTATTCGGTGGGTTCTAGGTGGATCAATGTATCGACCGATGAGTTGTGGGAGTGCATGGATTCCACAGTAGGCGCAGCAGTGTGGTTCTTGTTATCTGGCGAGCTGTACCATCAGGGAAGCAAGAAACTGGAGGCTACAGCAGACGGAGTAACTATTACAGGTGATTTGACGATAACTGGAGAGATTGATGGAGGTACTTTCTAATGGCTAGAACAATCGCAGGCACGCTGGTTGATCCTGAAGGCACAGGGCTTGATTCTGTTAATATCAAATTCCAGTCTATCAGAAATAACTTGTCGGGCGTACCAATAGGCTCTGTAGAGCAATTTGATACAGACGCAGACGGGAATTATTCCCAATCCATTGAAGAGGGTATCTATAATGTGTCTATAGTCAATGGGACGGTAACAACAAATTTAGGAAAGGTGACAGTGGTTGATGGCGATGCTATTGATCTGATGGAGCTGCTTAACACAAATTATATCGTTGATCCAAATATTATTGTTGATGGAGGTACATTTTAATGGCTAATACAATTCGATTGCGGCGTGGTCTTGAAGCAGATCGCACCACAATTACCCCAGCAGAAGGGGAGATGATCTACACTACTGACACGAATTCACTTTATATCGGTGACGGCTCTACAGCAGGTGGTGTTAAGTTTGACTTTAATCTTGACGATATTGATGTTGATACCATTACTGCCAACCAACTGGATATCAATGGCACGGTGACTGCTTATGGGTTGACTGTTGATGGGGACATCTCTGTATCAGATATATCACCATCTATTGCACTGATGGAGACTGACGTAATTGATAAGAATACGTTTCTATCTACTAGCGTTGGTAACTTTAACATCTCAACTAGGTCAGATGCAGGTTCTAATACTCACACAAGATTTAAACTAGACCATTCTACAGGCGACATCTCATTCTACGAAGACACAGGCACCACTGCTAAGTTCTTCTGGAATGCTAGTGCTGAGATTCTTGAGATAGGCACATTAGAAAACGCCGCAGTAGGAAGATTAGCATTAAAGACTGACAGCAATGGTCGCGCATTACATATTGAAGAGAATAGTGGAGGTGAGTCATATCAAATTGGTGTTAATGTAAATGGTGATCTAGGTTTTTATAACTCTGGCTCTGTTGATGCTTCACTGTTGTTAGATGACAGCGGCAACATGGGTCTAGGTGTTACGCCTGAGAGTGATTGGACCTCTAATGTAAAGGCGTTACAGTTAAACACACTCACTGCTGTCTACGGCTACTCTTCTGGCAACAAAGGTGGGACTTTCTCTAATAACTCTAGGGATATTTCAGGGTCAGGAGATTATAAATATATAGAAACAGGCGAAGCATCCTATTATTCACAAGATAACGGAATGCACTATTTTGGGGTAGCCCCATCAGGCACAGCAGATACAGCTATTAGCTGGACTACTGCTATGATTATTGATAATAGCGCAAAAGTTACCCTCGCAAATGATATTGATGTATCTAATGGCGGCATCTATCTAGGCGGCACAGGTGCAGCTAATCTGCTGGATGACTATGAGGAGGGGACTTTCAGCACTTCTGTGCTTGGAATTACAGCAACCACTAACACGGTTACTGGTGAGTATGTCAGGATCGGAAGGCTTGTACATGTTAAAGGGACGGCTACGATTACAGGAAAAACTGGAGGTAGCGGGAACCCATATATTGTGCTTCCTTTCTCTGCTTACGGTTCAGACACTCATGAGAGCGCAGCACAGCCGACGTTTAATAGTATTGTGTATTCAGCGGATATGTATCTTGCGCTATACAACAGCACAGCAAGTTTATACGCATATAGTAATGCGGGAGCAACACAGGCACACGGGGCATATACAGATGGCGTTCTGTCATTCTGTTTTTCATATCAAACAGATGATTAATACCCTGATTGGATTATCAGGACAGACTAAAAGGAAAACACAATGGCTTTAGAAAAGATTGTAAAAGAAGACAAGATCGAAATTGTCGGCTCGCACAGGGCAGTACAGGTTCGCACTGCAACAGTAATCATGGAGGATGGCGTGGCGCTATCCAGTTCATACCATCGCCATGTAGTACAGGCTGGTGATGACTACTCCAATGAGTCTCCAGAGGTACAAGCAATTTGCGCCGCAGTCCACACTCCTGAAGTTGTACAGGCATATCAGGATCACTTGGCAGCACAGGAGCAAACAGTATGATTAACTACGTATGGCAGATCGCAAACTTAGAGCGCAACACAGCAGATGA
>Ga0208160_1000493_pt1 | contig 18314 bp, 16 predicted proteins | sample CB_VirMetaG_FD_184536 | JGI IMG/M metagenome (GOLD analysis project Ga0208160, IMG submission 184536) | Freshwater to marine saline gradient viral communities from Chesapeake Bay - CB_1504_1 Viral MetaG (SPAdes) (version 4) | ecosystem: Environmental > Aquatic > Marine > Coastal | place: USA... | reverse complement strand
CTGCTGGAAGAGAGTAGTTGTTTGCAGAAGCTGCAATGCCATCTAGTTTTGTTTTATCTGCTGAAGACATAAAGCCATCAGCAGAAGTAGTAGCCGCAGAGTGGGTATGATTACCAGCAGCAGCGTCATTGGCACCTGTACCTAATGGTCGCCAGGTATTTGTGTCAGCATCATCACGCCATGCTGGATTACCACTTGCATCTGTTTTCCAAACTTTATTTACCTGACCAGCACCGCTAGCTACAATACCAGCACGAGCGTTGGTGTTGGTTAACCATGTATCGCTTGCGCTTAATACACCGCTAGATATAGAAAGGTTTGTCCCAACCTTAATACCACCAAGAACTGTTGAGGACGCTGTAGGCAAAGTATAGTTGTTTGCAGTTGTGGAAATAACACCAGTGCTGCTGTTGTAACTAATCAATCCAGTACCGCTAATCTTGCTTCTTACTTGAGCATCTGTAAGCTGTGTGTTGGTATCGGTGGCGGAAATTGTTATTGTGCTACCCGATTGCGATACTGAAGCGGCTCCAGAAGCAGCAATTGTAATTACACCACTAGCCTCACTTCCCGAAACCCCGACACGAGTAATTGTATCAGTATTCGTGTCAGTCCATGGTACATTAACGTACATTTGTCCACTTGATAATTCTACTGGATAGTTTTTTCCATTCTCGGTGTATCCGATTTTAACAAGACCTAATGTTGAGCTTGTTGCTGTAGAATAAGTGGTGTTTGTATCAGTTGAGGAGATAACACCGCTAGAGCTTATACTTACATTTGTACCAGCGCTTAGGTTGCCACTGTGCCACATTTTATGTTTTGTTATCTCGGTAAGTCCGCTTGGAACCTCTGTTGAAACAGAATCAAAATTGTAGGTAACAGTACCAAACTGTGATAAAACTGTAAACGTATTTGGCTGATTATAGTCAGCTATTTGTGCCCAAATCTCAAAATCTTCATTTGCTAATTGGCGATAATAAAATAAATAATCATCAGATACAGCAGAATGTGATGTCTGATAAACATCACAACTCAATGAGGTTCTTGTGCCTATTTGTATTTGGTAAGTTGCTTTATCGGCATCGCCATAATCTCCAGCAGCCGATAATATACCAGATAGACCATCATCAAAATTATCTAAAGTAAATAATCTTATATAATACCTATTACCACTAGCTGTTGAGCCTGGGCTAAACGTGTACTTTCTAGTAAATCTAGCATCAGATTCTGATTCAGTGTAATATCTTCCATCATGCGTATGACTGTCGTTATTTACAGACACGTTACCAGATGCATCTACAGTAATATCTGTTCCTGATTTCACACCGCCTATTGACGTTCCTGCTACTGGCAAAGAATAATTATTTGCCGATGCAGCGATTCCATCTAACTTAGTCTTATCCGCAGTGGACATAAGACCAGCAGTAGAGGTAGTTGCGTTATTATACTCAGTGTTTGTAGATCTAATCTCAATTGCTCCGCCAGCTTGAGTAATGGTAGTTGCTCCAGCACCAGTTAATGTGATTACTCCAGAAGTTTCAGAGCCAGTTACACCTACTGAAGTGATTGTATCCGTATTAGTGGTCTTGTTAGTCCACGTCATCGTACCATCTCCGTCAGAGGTTAGTACTTGACCAGCTGATCCGTTTCCAGTAACGTTGAGTTCCGCAGCACCTACAGAGTTATTTGTAATTGTAGCTGCGTTTACAGTGTTGAGTGAAGCAAGAGTACCAAGCGTTGGCGTTCCAGTTAGGTTAGAGTAAGCCATAGTACCCAACTCCGAATAAGTGGGCTTGTGTCCTTCATGGTATATCTCTCTTGGGGTGCTATCGTCAACAACGTAATTACCCTCTAATAAGGTTGATGTATCTAGCTCAACATTTCCACCGCTGACTGGTTGTGGCTCTGTAGTTACAACGGTTGGTGATGTATAAAAAATAGTTCCTCCAGATTTAGTTAAGTGAATTCTTAACATTTGGTATCTAGTAGTTCTTACATAAACATCAAAATAATGATAATATTGGCTTGATGTATTATCTGCTTTAACAATCCTAATACCACATTTATCAGTACCGCTTGAGGCATTGTTTAGAACGTCTACTTGACCAGTTATTTCTATTTCTGTATTAGTCGAACCTTCTCTACCTACAATACCAAGGTCAAATTTTTGAGCAGCAAATCCTTCAACGTGGTTAGACATAAGTCCTCTTAAATGAAGACCCCCATTACCAGTGTTTACTGTTGCTACTTTATACCATTTGTTTCCAGATATATTAGCCTCATCGTTTACTTCAAAAACCCATTCTTTTCCAGAACCGTCTTGGCTCAAGAATTTAGTGTTTGATTCTGTTTCAGTATAGTATCTGTCATCAAGATTTACTGATCCCAATGAAGTAATGTGTCCGTATGTATCTAGGGTTATGTCCTGGATTACAGTACCGTTGCTGTTATTTACTGTTGCCTGGGATGAAGTGTCGCTGTGGCTAAATGTTGTACCACTTAATGACAATCCAGAACCAGCACTATATGTAGTATTGGTATCTGTTGATCTAATCTCAATTGCACCACCAGCTTGTGTGATAGTGGTTGCACCAGCACCAGTTAACGTGATTACACCAGATGTCTCGGATCCAGTTACGCCTACAGAGGTTATAGTGTCGGTGTTGGTAGTCTTGTTTGTCCAAGACATGGTTCCGTCACCATCTGAAGTCAATACTTGCCCAGCCGATCCGTTACCAGTCACGTTCAATTCAGCTGCACCTACGCTGTTGTTTGTGATAGTCGCAGCATCTACCGTACTCAAAGTAGCTAATGATCCTAACCCAAGATTAGTTCTTGCAGCGGCAGCAGTAGATGCACCAGTACCACCGTTTGCAATAGACAAATCTGTACCAGACCAGTTGCTGTTACTGACCGAAGTAAGATATCCAGCACTAGCGTGATTACCCCATCCGTAAGCTGTGTTCCAATCCGCTGAACCTCCTCCGGTTGCAGTTATAGCTCCTCCTACGGCAAAAGTTCCTGGCGAAACAGTAACTCTTAAATCGTAATCCGCATTACCGCCACTATCTGAAGTATGGAAATCCATGTATTTTCCCATCTCCATTACACCGTCTGTGCCTACTTTTACAAAACCATTGTTCCACCAATCTCCGTTAACCGGAGATGGGACAGATGTTAAATATCCAGCACTTGCATGGTTTCCCCATCCATATGCAGTCTGCCAGTTAGCAATGCGTGTTGAGTCTACATAGTTTGTAGCCTGGTTGCTTGGGTATACTCGTCCGTCTAGATAGAAGTTTGTATCGTTAGAGAAGATAAACTCCTTACGGTTTGACCAAGCTGTATCATTGTTAGGGAACGCATAGATTGTAACACCACCTTCAGCACCTAGGAATATAGTTTCATCTCCAAGGCTAATGTTGCTCTCAAGAACAGAATAAGTATCACCACCAGCAATAATAACAGCATCGTCATGACCTAGAGTGATACCACCGTTGAACGTGTTTCTCTTTAGGATTGTTTGACCATCCAGGTTGATGATTGCACCAGTGTCTGGCAAGAAGTCAATGACTGCTCCAGTACCCATAGTCATGGTAGACGTAAGTGTCATACCATTAGCCATCTGTGGGTTGTACACGTTTAGTGTTGTACCGCTTGATCCAAGTGTAATGGTTGCGTTTGATCCAGTCTCTGAACGGATAGCACCGCTTTGCTCAAATAAGATATCTACGTTGTTTACACCGTCACCAATGTAAATGTCTGAAGCTCCGTCTCCGAAGAGTACATCGCCAACAGCATTAGTAATAATAAGATCATTACCACTTGTTTCTATCTTACCAGTGTTCTGACCAGAAGAGTTCTGAAACTGAATAAATTGCGGTGTGCTTAACGCACTGACTAATTTTATTGCCATATCTTATAATCTTGTTCCTCCGATTCGTTTTTTTGTTTTTGTAAACGATGATCTTACTGCTATTCCTTTTCCGTTTGCATTGTCTTTAGGTGTAATGCTAGGTGATGAATCAAATAAAACCTCTGGATCTTCCATGTAGAATATATGTTGTCTATTATTTGTTGATGCACAAGCAACTCCATAAACCAAGAAATACGATCTGTCTTGTGGAGATATTGTTATTTGTCTTTCCTCATAATCTCCCTTGGATGCTGAAGTCCAGTAGGAGAGTTCCTCCCATCCAGCTGAATTTGCTTCATCACTATTTACAACGCTTGTTTGTCCATTGTAATTTGTCTCCCATCTACCACGAGAATAACCTCCGAAGTGAGGACGAGCAAACATATACGGCATACTAAAGCTTCCGCTTGTAGGAGTTTTTAGCTTACAGCTTAATCGCACCGTTGTATAAGCTGGAACGTATACTTGATCCGCAAAGAATGGATACCCACTATCTCCACCTACCATAAACCAAGCCTTTCCACTGTTAGAGTCTTTGTATCTCCAATGCGCTCCCCAGGCTTCAGCCACAGTATCGTACATGAAATTATGCTCGTAGGATATCTGATACATATATTTTCCAGTAGTCCTATCCCATCTTGCTCTTGAGTCATCGCCACCATATGCTAGATAGTCATTAGCCCAAATCTTTCCAGGCTCACCAGTAAATACATTTTTTGTTGCTCTGTTACCAAAGTAGCAGTCTAGCCACTTTATCTCGCCACCAGATATTCCACAGTATGGGATGTTGGCAGCGTTACCGTCAAAATACATGCGCTCAAAAACAGATCCATGACCATTGTAGTACTGATAAAAATATCTTTGCTCGTGATTAATTACTATGTGGTGTCTTACTGAATTTGATGCTTCTCTGTTTTGGTGAAACAAAACTCCATAGTCATCACTTCTAGTATAATAGTTGTATGCCCATTCGCAATATGGTTCATACATAGCATCATTGTAGAAGTTAGTATATGGGGTTCTAGTAGAGTAGTTGTTATACCACTTTAAGTTATGTTGTGATGACCAGTTCCAATAAGCATGGTTTCCAACATAATATGCAACGCAATTTCTAACTACAAGACCATATGGGTGTCGTGTCGTTAAACCAGTATAGTCTGTTTGATAATTAGCAGAGTCTACAACTAAACCTTGTATTCTAGACTGAAAAGAATATCTGTTGTCTGTGCTGTTATTGTCTTGGTATTCACTATTGTATCCAGCAATCATAATACCACGATAGTATGTACTAGCGGTATTACCTCCCCAGTTTGTAAAGCGAACATCTTTAATCATTATATGCCTTGTGTGGGCATTGGTATGGTCTGTCCAGTACTCAACATATAAAAATGGTCTAGTGTTAGAACTGGTGTCCACACCTTTAATAACCATGTTTCTATCTAAAATCTGAACTAATGATCCAGCAAAATGAATATGCCTTACTTGATCGTCAAGAGTTAGTGTATTACCACTCTTTGCTGTGACAACATATTTAGAATCAAAATCCCATCCTCTGATATCATTATTTACGTCTATAATAATGGTATCCCCTACTGCAATATCATTTGCTGATCCTACGGTAATTTGATTTGTAGTGTCTGCCGTTGATACCTCGTTCATTAGCGTAGTGCATATCTTCTCAACAGCATCGCCTGAAACATGAGGCTTTTCTGCACCAGTTTGGTACATAGTCAATCCTACTTGGGAAGACGTGAACGAAACGTCCATCGTAAGCTCGTTAGCAGCATAATTAATATCGGTAACTGTACCTACCTTCCTTGCGCTAGATACACCGCAAATAAGCTTGTATCCCTTTCTCAACACCTTGGCATTGTCAACAACAACCTTTGTGCCGTTAACAGATTGTATAACCGCTGTAGGAGCAACGTATTGGCGTATATATATTCTGTTATTTGCAAAGTCTACATCGTGTACCCAAAATCCTTCATCGCCTCTAACTCTATCGTCCTGGTTACCGTCTCTATATATTGCTATCCAATCACCAATTCCAAATCCAGCTTCGTCTGAAACGGTTAGGTATGAATCTCCAACAGCAACAGCAGAAGTAGTCGTAGTCTTTGTACGCTTTGCATCTGCCTCTAGTTTCATAGAAGCAAATATTTCGTTCCTAATCCATATGCCGTGTTGATCCGTGTTGTTTCCACGAACCTCTAGAAGCATATTGTTACCACTAGAAGATAGAAGTCCCCCACTGTTTGTAGAGTTACCCTCTTCAAATTGAGTACCAGTATTCCATGCGTATGAGGTGTTACCTCTAACAGTAATTCTTCCGTTTAGTCTCAACTTACCGTTTGTGGTAAAATGTAGGTTTCCGTAAACAACAATATCTCCGTATCCATTCGTTGGACGTAAATCAGAGTTTATTGTAACCTTGTGACCACGGTTAATTGTAAAGGTATCACCATCAGAAGGTGCTGTACCTCCCCAAGTAGATGCGGAATTAAAATTACCGCTTTGTGATGAAGATAGTGCAGCCATATTATTCTTCTGTTATTATCTCTTCCTCTGGTAGCTTATTAATTTCCTCGTACTGATTAGTATCAATAGCAACCTCAAAAACTAATTCATCGTTACTGTCTTGAATTGAATTTGTATTAAGATCAACTAGTATTGAATCAATGTCGGAAGACAGAGTAATATCACCAGTCGCCTTATTGTAATTTACAGTTAATATCATTTGATGATTTTTTGTGTTCCACAAAGATAAAAAAAAGAGGGATGCAGTATACACTACACCCCTCCAGGTTATTTTATGAGATTATTTTATTAACCCAATCCTCCAGTGATATGGACAGTTATCTTTCCGCTTGGAAGATCTTGAATCTTGATCAAGTTCGTACCTTCTGTTTGTACTATTTCAGCCAACAGCGTATTTCCGTCTCCATCTAAAACTGTTACATGGAATGGGAAAGTTAAGCCGTGCGTTGAGTTTGGAACTAGAAGCTCTCCACCACCGTGTGCAGCAACTGAGTGTACATAGCGTCCAGCACGAGAAGTGATAGAGTTAATTTGACCAGTGGTCATTGTAACACCATCCAACTTATTCAATTCCGCAGTGCTAGCAGTAATACCGTCAAGGGTATCAAATTCAGTTGCTGTTACACCAGTAGCACGAAGATCTTTAGCGTAATTCAAATCCGCTGCAACCCCAGTGAAACCATCTAACTTGTTAAGCTCTACTGTAGTAGCTGTGATACCGTCTAGTACATTAAACTCTGCGGCAGTAACACCAGTCGCATTAAGAGCTTTTGCGTAGTTAAGATCATTAACTGTACCAGTGAATCCATCAAGTGTGTTGATTTCAGCAGCGGTAGAAGTAACGCCATCAAGAATGTTGAGTTCCGCAGTGGTGGCAGTTATACCGTCAAGGACATTTATTTCAGTGGCAGTAGCAGTAACGGCTACACCAACAATTTGTAGTTGGCTGCTGGCATTAACAGTTGCAGCAGTTAAACCACCAAATTTAGCCTCACCAAGAGTACCACTGAATACTTCAGCAGTATTCGTAGCATCAGAGAAGAATGTAAATACACGCTCTGAATCATCGTAACCAAAGAAACCTACTTTTGCAGCAGTTCCGTTGTGGTAACGGAATTCAATACCACGGTCTTTGTTGTCATCAGCAGCTGGAGCAGTGTCGCCACCAAGAGTAAATACTGGATCATCAACAGTAATTGTAGTAGAGTTTACTGTAGTAGTAGTACCACCAACTGTAAGGTTACCATCAATAATGAAGCTACCAGTAATCTGTACGTCTGGAGTATTGGTTGAAGAACCAATTTTGATTACGTCAGTACTATCGTGGTTTTGTGTATGTGTTGTATCTAGTTCAGATAAACGAACAACAAGATTTACTGGAACAACGTCTTCGTCTACCGGGCTAATGAAAGAAAGAGTACCAGAACCGTTTGTACTCAATACTTGACCACTAATACCGTCAGTAACGTTTAATCGTGCAATGTCTACCGAGTTGTCGGCAATCTTTGCAGCAGTTACTGCATCAGTAGCTAGTTTATCAGTAGTAACTTGAGAGTCACCAATCTTGATAGTGCTAATACCACCGTCAGCTAGTTTAGCAGTACCTATAGCACCATCAGCAATTTTAGCAGATGTAACCGCATCGGCTGCGATATTTCCAGTAACAATTGTAAGAGCAGCAATTTTATCTCCAGTTACTGCGTCATCAGCAAGGTGAGCCGTATCAATAGAGCCATCTACATAGTGTTCGCTATCAATGGCATCGTCTGCGATTTTAGCACCAGTAACTGCATCAGCACCAAGCTTTGTATTGGTTACAGCTCCAGTAGCAATTTTTACTTCTGTAACTGCACTTGTTGCAAGTTTAGCTGCGCCAACACCACCATCCTTGATGGTAAGCGTGTTACTTGAAAGAGTGATAGTAGTTTCATCAGCAGCAGCACCTACTAGTGTCCACGCTTCACCATCGTAGACTTTTAGCTTGTCTAACGTGCTATCATATACAAACTGACCTTGTACTGGGCCAACAATTGAATTGATTTGCGTGGTTGATAAATTTTGAATCTGTGCATTACGTAGCTCGTTTTTAGCAAGATCCAGAAATGACGTTAGGGATATACTGGTTGCACTTAACCCCGATACTATTTTTAATGCCATGATCTATTTTTTTGTTTGCTACAAATTTAATACTAATTCAGATACGCTTCCCCCGCTGTTGAGTCATCAAACGTCAGAGTTACCTGATTATCAGAGTCATAGCGAACCTCGCATATGATTTGAGTACCTGCGGAATCAACCACAGATACAGATGGTCTTTTGTTTAAGTTGTGAGTAATTGTCCATGTAGCACTTGCGCTTGATTGCTGATGCACATAGTTTTTATCTACTAATGCAGCACTAAACCCAGCGACACTAATAGTCGTTGAGTTCGATACCGCCTTTACAGATACTGGAGCAGATGTAGATGAACTTACACTTACATTCTCTCCTGTTTTTATTTGGATGTTATTACTCACTTACGTCTTCGTTAACTTTAAATACTCCGTAAACCCAAGTGCTTACAGTCCCCATATTAGTTGACTGAAGGTCATAAACATAAATGCCTCCGTCAATTCCAGACATTACTGTTGAGCTTGCTGTAATTGTTAATACACCTTGGGATGTTCCTGTGTAATCAAAATCTGTATCAGATATAACGTCAGAAGAAGATGTGTCGGTTTCTTTAACATCCATTTTCCAAGTGTATGACGATAAATCTATAGCAGTGTTGGTATCGTCTGTAAACGTCAATTCAAGCTTAAATGTATCCCCCTTGCGACAGGTGATATCCACTCTTGTTGAATTGTCTAAGTTTATTTGTGTTGCCATATTGCAAAGGTACTAATTTACTGGTTATCAAGCATTTAACATATCAAGGATGTCATCACCGCTATCCTCTAGCTCTTCTCGCTTTCCCTGTCTCTGGGAAATCAACTTTGATTGCTCAACGGCTTGCTTTTTAACCCTTTCGTCTTTTGCTTTTTCTTTTTTGTCTTCGATGTTTTGCTTAAAGTTCATATCTCCAGCCTTTTGTGCTTGGCTAGACATAGCTCTAAGTTTCTCGATTTCCATCTTTAGGTTGTACTCAAGTTGCAATAGCTGAGCTTTTGCTTGAGCGTCTGCTTGAATCTCGGCAATTTTGCCCTGAGACAGCATTTGAATCTCTTGCATTTTCCCTTGAGACGCTGCTTGTGCAGTTGCTTGATTCATCTGAGCTTGCATTTGAGAATTCTGCTGAGCAATCTCCTGCATCATTTTCATGCGTTTCTTGCGTCTTACTATAAGCAGTCTTTCGGCTTGGTCAACATCTTTAAGCTGTCTTACAGCCATTGCATCTTCTAGGTCTAGCTCTTTCTGAGAAAGCGCAACTTGAATATTTTGCTCTAGGTAAGCTCTTTCGGTATCGTCCATTTCCGTCTGAATCTTGATGCCGAAATTGTACATAGGCAGATTAGAGAATGACGACAGTATAGACATACTTGATTTACCAATTGCGTTTTCGTACATTTTGTACAATACGGACTTTGGCGGGATTACTTGCAAGCATTTTACTATGTCTTCACAAACCTTGCTGTACAAGTATAGTGCAGCGTTAGTGATGTCATAGATAGCATTGTTTCCAGCTGCCATTGCTTGTTGACGCACTCCAACTAATTGCTCTCCTTTTGGAGATGTTCCATCCATTACTTCGTTAATACCTGTTGTATCACGGATAAGACGGAGATTATGGTTGTAAATAGCAATAAGCTCATTGATGTTCCTAATGCTATTGTCCAGAGAGCGAACTGGAGGGTTTTGGAATCCACCTTCTGGATTCTTTGAACGATAGTAGAATACACCTGTTTGTTCATAGATGTCTTGTATATCTAATGGTTGTAGTTCTCCTCCTTTTCCTAGTTGTACGTTTTCAAGACCTTCGATATCTACAATCAAACCATCTGGTTTAGCCTTAGCGATAGCCTGTTGTAGTTTTAAGTGTGATAGCTGTAATTGGTCAGCAAAGCTGATTACCGAAGAAACAAGTGACTTAGGCATCATTCTGCGTAGGTTTGTAGAAACCACAGAATAAGAAAGTCGTGCTCTTGTTATATCGTGTACGTTTTTAGGAATGTTTTTCTTTATTCCATATCCAAACATAAAGTCAGTACCTACAATGTAATTACCACCGTAAACGGTAGCTGTTCTCATTGATACAGGCTTTCTGTCGAACACTGATTGCTTTGGTGCTTGGTATTCGAATCCTTTGTAGTAAAAACCAACATTTCCGTGGCGAGATGTTTTTTCCTCGAAGAACATATCATCAACAGAGATGAACTCAAACTCCATTACCTCAACGATAAACTCATCGTATCCGTATGTTGTTCTGTCTAGCGTTTGGTCGTAGTATTTGTAGGATAGTTTATCCGCTCTGTTTTGATATTTGTTTTTAACTCCCTGTGCGATTTTAGCAAACTCTTCTTCCGTAAGGTCATTGCCAGCGATACGCTTAAGTTCTGAGATGCTAATTTTCTTAACATGACCTGCATAGATGAGGTCTGAGAATGTTGGGTCTTCTGTGTAGCTATGGAAGAAGTAAGCAGGGTCAACGTATTCTTCAGTAATTCCATAGTTCGGGTCGTTTGTTCTTTTTACAACGCCCATACCACAGGTTACCAAGTCATTTACTGCTCTCCTGTATACACGCTGGTCAAAATCATTCCACTCGAGGGTCAAATTGGCTCCAAGCTGTGCAGCGATCTCTGCATCAGTTTTAATATTAGAGTCAATAAATATCTCTGCTTCCTCTTTTGATTCTGGGATGTCCTTTACATCAGTTTTTACGTTAAGACCCTGTTCTTTCATCTTTGCGATGAGTTCTCTGTTCTCAACGTTAAACATCATTTTAGCTTTCTTCTCGTCTTTCTCTGTTTTAGAAAGAGGGTCAATAGCCGCAACGTTTGGATAAGGCTTTTTGGAAAGTATGTTGTTTACGACAATCTTGACAAACTTGGGAATAATAGGAACAGGTGACCAATCAAGATTTAACAATGTTCCGTCACCGCTATTCGGGTCAAGAGAGTTTAGAATTTGCTTGTATATTGAAGTGTCTTGTGTACCATTTGCATAGTCACGGTTAGTTTCAAAATCCTTTAGCCTGCGTCTAAATAAACTCCTTTCATCGTCTGAGTGACCCCACTGCTTTTCTATCGCTTTGGCGTACTTGATTCCGTATGCTTTGGATGTTTTTTGACCGTGAGGTGCAAATGGGTCTGGGAAGTTCCCATACTTACCCTGTTCGTTTTTATTATCGTACATATAGCCTTTCGCAAAATACTTCCTTGCAAATATACGAAAATAAACACCTGTCTATTAGCGTCTTATCTCTTGTGTAAAGCGTCTAAAAAACTTCTTGTCATCAAAATTTGATTGCTTTTTTTCTTCTTTTAATTTCTGAGCAGCAAGTAGGGCTAAACCAGAGCTAATAGTAAGGTCAAACTTAGTACGGTCATCTATTTTGTATCCAATCCAATCTTCAAGTGTTCTGTTGAAGTACATTTTGCCCATCTCTCCAGTTTCGCTGTTAATTCCAACGTGTTCCTCAACATATGCTTCAATAGCGTGAGCATGAGCTTGAATTACGTCTTGCGAGTTAGATGGTATACCCCTTGTTTTGACGTTTGAAGCCGCATTAGGGGCCTTTAAATGCTCTGGACGCTTCATTACATATTCTTCGTATCCACGTGCCTCAAAATGCCTTACAATGCCGTACTTGTTATTCTCTATAAGCAGTGGGTATCCGTAGAATACAGCTGCCATCAGAATGTCTTCGTAAAATATCTTTGCAAGAGGCGGTCTCGATGCGTACTCGGCAACAAACATATTGGCAGGGGCAGCCATGCTAAACTTGTTGTAAAGATGACAAGCTCCCTTTGAGCCTCTGTTGTCAACGGTAGAGTCCAAATCATAACTATCCACGCCTCCTACACCTATATGGTCGTTTGCTGGGTGTTTCTTTCCGTACTTAATTACGTACTTGTTTCTGATTTCTGGCTTAGGCATCCAAGCAATTCTCCACCTGCCTTGTGCATTTGGACTGAATACGACCTCACTGTCGGCAATGCCATCTTTCCAGCTAAAGTTACCACGGACAACTGGGTCTGGATACAGCTCTTGGTTGTACTGCACTTGCTCGTATATCTTACCGATGTTAAATGTAGATCCCTCTATCGAGTCACGCATTGCCTCATCTACAGTGAACGGAAACTGACGTATAAATTCGTTCAATTCTCTTGCGTCACTCTTTAGTGCGTCTCTTTCGTTTTTCAAGTATGTCTTCGCACCTATTGATACAAAGTCACCATCAATGGTTTCTACTGGTTCTTCTGGGTCTTCGATGATTGGATTTCCGTACTTGTCAAAGAACCCCTCCAAGGCTTCGTAGGCTGGTATAAAAAGTCTATAAAGCCCAGTCTTTGTTCTTCCGTTGGCGTTTCTTTCTCTTGGGTCTGAGTCCCTCCAAAGCTCTTTATATTGCTTTCCGCCTTTATCCATAGGATTGACAGTCGAACCCATAAGGCACTTGCCAACAATCTTACGTCCGACAATAAGACAAGTACGTTCAATACGCCAAGCTTCACGGATGTCAGTAGGCTTTTCCCATTTACCGCTCTCATCAAGGTAGAGCATATGTAGTTTTTCTCCATCGTATGCGTTATTTGTGGTGTTTTTCCAGTTTATTACTGTGTTTAGAGCTTCTCCTTTGTTGGATGTTTTGTTACTCTTTGTTATACGCTTGGATGGTTCACGAAATGCAAGTTCCATACGTGGGTTGGTTGTACCGTCTTGTATAGGCTTAAAAAAGAACGGATAGCTCTTGAACATTGGGACTACCTTTTTCATAAAGATATTCTCCTGTGCATCCTTACCTGTCTTAGACTGTATACCTAGCAGTTTATCCTTTACCTGTGTTCCTTCGTCTACAAGTATTGCAGCAGACATATTCGTGTATCCCGAACGTCTACATTTTACATAATTCTGCCCTATAGATCTTGGGTCTGATTCTATGGCTGCGAAATGAAGAAACAGCCTACGTTGAAACTCTAAGTAGTAGCCGTAGCCGATATCCAGCTTCGACCACTGTAGCATCATATAGTGTCTCCCTGTAATGTAGACAGGCCTGCCATTATTGAAAAACCAAACGCCCTCACGCCTACGTTTAAACTCCTGTTCGATATACGTAGAGAAGCGTTTTTTGAAGTCCGAAGGCATCTCGAACCACTCATCCATAGAACGAATCCTTTGCAACTCTCTTGGCACAGGAAGTCTTTGCCACATTTGCATAGATACATCCCTTCCATAGTTGAGTATGTCTTCGTCTTTTGGAGCTTTGGGAAGCTGAATATCAACATCACCGATTGTGATGACCTCTCCAGCTGTATCGTTGGGACATATGTTGATAACGTAGTCATCATACCCCTCAATTTTCTTAAGACCCGCCATTTCATTTTATTTCTGTATATTTACATTAAATTAACATAAGCCCTATGAAAAAGCTATTATTACTTATTGCTTTGTGGGGGCTTGCTTCTTGTTCATCGAGCAAGAGTGTGGCGGCTCAATCATGTGTCTTCGAAAACTGTGATATAAGCGCCATTCACTCCCACGCAAACTACTGGGCAAGTTACTAAAAATCCCAGTACAGGAAGACTTGACTACTTGGAGAACTTCTCCGCAAATCCTCCAGAGTAGTCTTGCTCTTCTTCAATACCTCCTGTTTCTTTAAGTTCTCTGACCATTTGCTCGAGTCGCTGGTATTCGATAAGGAGTTCTTTTGCATCTGTTGCTGTTTGTTTAATACTCTGTAGTTCTGCTTTTCTCTGAGAACCAGATAGCTCGCCATCAACAGGCTTTCTGATTTCATCAATCATATTATTAATGGCTATCTCCATAGAAGACAAAAGTCTTTCTGATGCCTCTACTGTATTGAATTTACTTTTCTTTGGCATACATTAATTCAGTTGCTCTCATACGGTACACCTTAGTGCCGTCAAGAAGTTCCATTTCATACTGCGAATTCTTTCGGTAGCCCACCACCTCACCAACGCCCACTCCAAACCATTCTGCACTTCTGGGTAGGGCGAGTAGTTCGCCTTCCAGTTTTGGTTCTTTTTTGAGCTCAAGAATGAGGCCAGAAGCAGTTGTTGTCTCTTCCTCCTCATCTGGGGGTAAAACGAAACACCAATCACCAAGCATAGTAATATCACCAGCTTCGTCTTCGATTGCGATAGCATGGTTTCCATATCCTCCGTTTGGATCGTAGTTAACAAGATATAAGTCGTCACCGATGTCATAGATTTGCTCCATCACAACATGGTGGTGGAAGTATAGTATTTGACCAATGTATGGAGCGTCTTTAAATGCAGTAGGTGCTGCAACTATATGACCATAGTTGAACCTGTGTTGGAACTCATTAAACTTTGCTACAAGCTCGAGTTCTATTCCTCCAACGTTTATTTTATCCTTGAACTTTTGTGGAAGCTTGACCACAAAATGATGTAATGGCTGCATATCAATCGAAGTTTAGGTCATACTCAAGAATGCACGGCATATCATCCACTGCTTTCCAAATCATATTCCCATCCTCGTTCTCAATGTAAATCAGATACCGTTTCTTATTGTATCTATGTAAATGCGCCTCGTCTTCAACGATTGCGCTTACTTTTCCAGATCCAGCACGCATACCCACATAGTACGCCATAGCGTCCTTTGGATCACGCCCGATAATAATTTTTCTAATCATTTTATTTAATTTATATCTCCGTCCTTACGGCCAAGGTTTAGCCAGTAATCAATGCTTGAGGTATCAGGCTTTGAGTCTTCTTCTACTTGTGATGCGTATGCCTCTACACAGTAAGAAAGGAGGTCGTCTAATTCGTTTTCGTCAGATACAGAAAATGTAGAAAGCAGATTCATATTAGCTCTCTCGTCACCGTCTTCATCAACGTATGAGCTTTCCATATCTATAAATCCAACAGCAAGACAGGCTATGAACTCATTCTCAAGTTCGTACTTTTTTACAACTGCATTAATCGCAAGCATTAGGTCTTGTATCTCGAGAATGCACTCTTTCTGTCTTTCATTCATATTAAATGATATTACCTGTTTCTTTTACTTCAAATTTTATTTGGCTCTGCTGAGTAAATATGATACTACCAGATACCGAAGATAATGAAACTCTAAGAGCCTCACCCGTGTCTAGATTAAATATTCCCCAGAATGAATCAACTTGAGCTCCAGAAGCGCCTTTGTATCTCGTTACCGATTTTACAGCACTCCAAACAGCACCATCAAATCTTTCAAGGGTATATGTTATATCAGAATTAGGAGACTGAACATCTACGTAAGAAGCCATGTCTATATACACAACAAGCTTCTGTCCAGAAACATTCTGAATAGATGCGCCCCCAGGACCAAGGTCTAACTGAGCAGGAGCAGTTCCAAAGTGGTATGAGTTGGTTTCTATAGAGTTGTTAGGCTGTGAGAAAGCTACAATTTGAGTTGATCCAGGTCCAAGAACATATGGAGACTCTGGAGTACCAACAAACATTTCTTCGTTTACGCCTCCTCCTTGAACAGCGCTTCCATCAATTGTGAATGATGGATATGTTCCTGTAACAGCGATTCCGTTTGTGCCAGATATAGATACTGTCTGGTCTGGGGAATCATTGATGATTGTAATTGTTTTTGTTGTGTTGTCTGCTGCTGTAGTAATTCCAGTTCCGCCAACAATATTTATAGAGCTGTTTGCAGCTCCAGCACTAACAGGCTGTGCAGGTGTTCCATCACTCACAATAGAAAAACTATTGATGGTGTGATTCAATGTAAACGATGGATAAGTTCCAGTGACGTTGAGGTCTGAACCAGCGCTGATGCTAACTACTTGGTCAGGCGCTGTATTTACCAAATTGAAGTTTGGATACGCACCACCAATGCTTATATCAGTACCTGTGAATGAAACAACTTGATCTGGAGCAGTATTCGTTACAGTAAATGTTGGGAATCCTCCTGTTACAGAGATGCCAGTTCCAGCAACAACGCTTGTGTTTGTGAATGCAGATGCTGCTAACTCTTGTTTGTAAACATCACCGCTTGTTGGGTCTGAGAAAAGAGCTGCTGTTAAGCCAGAACCAGTTGGTGGCTGATTAATAAAAGTAAGTGCCAACACACCAACTCTTGATGTAGATAGCGATAAGCCAGAGTCGTTTGCCTCTCCGTCTTGCACCACAGTATATCCACCTCCTACTGAGCCAGATGTTAGTTTGAGTAGCGTTTGGTATGTGTCTTTTACTTTCGTATTTGTAAGAGTAGCCATTTCTGTATATTTGTATTCTATGCAAATTTAATAAAAATGCCAAAGCACTCTAAGAAGAGTATGTTTCGGGACTTCAAAATGAAGAACCCAGATACAATCTCTCGAAGCTACTTGAAATACATTAGGCTAGTCCAGCGAGATATAGCTGGTAACTATGATGTTACGGAGTCTCAGATGAACTTTATGATATTTGCATACGACTATGAGTTCTTTACACTCGATAGAATAAGCAACGATTACTTCACCAGCAAGGCACAGACTGCAAAGAAGATTATCTATCCTCTACAGACCTCTGGTTACATATATAAGTATTACGATAAGCTGTCTCCATCTGGATACGAAGAAGCTATGTTTTATGAAAGCAAGTTTAACTACAGGGTACGCTATGCCTTAACACAGAAAGCCAGACTGCTTGTCCAGAAGTTCTACAGAAAGCTCGAAGGAGAGGAGCAGATTAGTGTGCCGATTTAACCTTGAACGGTGCTTTTAGAGAAGCGTTCTCGTGCGGTACAAATTTACCTTCGTGGGGCATAAGGTAGTAGCGCCCCTTCTCGAGCATCCAGTGATACCCAGAAGGAGCTTCTACCATTACTTTTTTGCGAGAGGCTTTCATTAGCATTTTTTTCTTTTAGCAATCATTCCACCCCTCTTGTATTCCCTTTTGTCGTGCTTCTTTAGGTGTACGTACACTGTTTGACCAGCTTCGTTTTTGGTTCTGTAAACCTTCTGGTCGTTGTAGTTTGCTTCAGAAGCTCCCTTTGAGGCAGATATAGAAGAAGCCATTCCAGCTTTTTTCTGTGCAACTCCTGGGTCTATAGAAGTTCCAACAAACACTGTATCGCTCTGTGGGTTGTAGTCAGTAAATGCTGCGGCAGCAGACTTGTAGTCTTGGAATGTTTCTGTCTTACCGTAGTTAGGTTTGCTTGGCTTTTTGCCTTTTGGAAGCTTTCCTCCTTCTTCGTATTTCTTCTTAGCCTTCATTATTTCTTGCTTCTGTTACGTTTTGCACTCATAAACTTACGCTCTCCGTGATCGTAGTCTTTACCATCACCGTTGCCGTATGTTCCAGCCTCACGGTTCTTCTTTACCAAGAACGCACGGTACTTTCTTCTCTCAGCTGTTGAGTGGTACTTCTTGTCGTAAGCCTTCTTCTTATCACGAGACTTCTTATTCTTGCGGTAGTAATGCGCTGATGATTTCTTCTTTGCTTTCATTACTTCTTGCTTTCTTGGTATAGTTTCATATCTGACTTGAACAAGTCGTAGTTGGTGTTCGCCCCAGCATGGTGGAACTTACCCCAGAAGTCCTCAGTGGATATCTTGCCTTCTCTCCAGTCACCGAGGTTAGCCTTCGGGTGTTGTAGGTAGTTTCCTATGAACAATACTCTCTGCTGTTCTGGTGTCAGTGTAGATGCATCAAGAGACTTCTCCTTGTACAGATTATCTAACCAGTCTGGTACTTCTAGGT
>Ga0208160_1000490_pt1 | contig 18350 bp, 54 predicted proteins | sample CB_VirMetaG_FD_184536 | JGI IMG/M metagenome (GOLD analysis project Ga0208160, IMG submission 184536) | Freshwater to marine saline gradient viral communities from Chesapeake Bay - CB_1504_1 Viral MetaG (SPAdes) (version 4) | ecosystem: Environmental > Aquatic > Marine > Coastal | place: USA... | reverse complement strand
CGGCTGTTTTCAAGTTTCCACCTGTTGCTCGATTATATTTTCGGACACCTTTGAAAGTCAAACCCCCAGACTTAGACTTCTCTCCTCTACCTATCGAAAGAGACACGCTTTTCTTTGCCATATCTTCTAAATGTTATATTTGGTTTCACTATAATATCTTTGTGTGTGAATTGCCATAACTCACAAGTGTCGTTAATGATGATGGTATAAATCGTATCTGTTTCGTGTCCTAGTTCGGTCACCAGCCAAATTATACCATCACCTTTAGGAGTTGTAACTTCAAGCCTGTTAGATGGCTCAAAAATCATTTCTTTTTAGGAGCAGATTTAGGTTTTACATTTTGTCCTTCCCATCTACCCATTTTAACGGTGTTTGTTTCAGAAGGATTTGCACCTTTACCAGCAAGTCCTAACTTATAACCAAATTTATAAGAAGCACTATCTGCTTTTGTAGGTTTTGTTTCAAACATTTGTCCACCTGCCTTGTTATCATTATTAACACCCATTCTTAAACCAATATAAGTAGGTTCTTGTCTTTTAGGCGTTACTTTAGGCTTAACCTCTGATTTTTTAGCTTTTATTACTACATTCTTAACTGGTAATTTACCAGAAGACTTAACAACTACTTTGGTAGATTTTACAGCTCCTGTTGGTCTTGGTTGTTTCATTTTATTTTTTAGTTTTAGATTTAATCTTAGCTTCCTGCTTCAACATAGCCGCAGTAGGTTTCTTGGGTTTAGCTCCAGTAGCTTTATTTTGCTTGGCTTTCTCCCGAATATTTTTCCACAAAGAGTTTTTTTCCATTACTTTCCTTGACCGTTATATTTTTTTAAATAATTCTTAGAGTTTTTAAGCTTGCTCGATTTTGATTTTGCGTGAACTCCCGGTCTAGAAACCTTTTTAGATTCAACTTTCTTTACAACTGTGGTATTAACTTTTGCCATTACATTCCCTTTTTAGAAGCCTTGAACATCTTTCTTGCACCACCGATAGCCATTTTTGCCGACTTTGGAGACATTTCGCGCATAGCTTTTGTATATTTTATATCAGCTACCTTGCTTTTAAATGCTGCCTTCATTGGCTTTTCTTTAGCAACGGCCTTAACAGCTCGCTTTTCAGCTCTCATTGCTCCTTTTTCGGCAAATTTTACTTTTAAGGTTTTTTTAAACGCTTTTTCTGGGTCAATTTTGCTTTTCATTTGCTTTTTTTATGTTTTTTATGAATCTTACACAAATGTAATTAAGATTAACTTACTTTTTTATCGCTCAAGCAATTCAATTTTCCTTTGCAAATACCATAAAGCCTTTTTTAAATCCTCGACCTCATTACCCTTCTTCCCTGCCCTAGAGACGTATTTTATCACATTGCCTATATGGAAGTCAGAACCCCAAGCTTCAATAACTTTAATGGCCTCGTAGGTATTGTCTCCACCTCCATAATGCTTAGGATGATTAACTGATTCCGTTACCATAAAGAGCTTAAAAAAGTTGATATGAATGAGCTTGACCACAGTCCTGCAAGACTTCCAAGAGTAGCACCAAAAGCGTAAATAACCCTATCGTTAAACGAGCCAAACGCTATCTTCTTAATGTTAAATGACCATATCATACTAATCATGAAAGCCGATATAAATACGCCCAAGTACAGCTCCTTTGCCAAAAAATAAGTATTTACCGAAATAAAATACACTTGCACAAACCCTGTTATGAAAAGCGATACTTTAGCCATAATCATCTTTCCGCTATAAGACCTTCTACGGTTATAACTTTTCATTCTATTCGTGTTCATCATAATTAATACACCTCAACCGTTCTTCTAATCTAATAATCTTTCTATCCCAATGCTCCTTGATATTGCCCTTATCAAACATTATCTTCATCTGCTCAATCATAATACCTAAGTCGGCCAGTTCCTCGCACATGTGGTCTTGATTAGCGTCATTTGGCTTGGTAGAGAAACGCATTACCGCAGCAATACATTCACCTGCTTCCTCTACAAACTTAGCTACTTGATTGTTGTAGCCATAAACGCATATAGCCTCATCCATTACATCTTTGTCTTTGCTCATAATTTTAATTTAAACTTGAGTCTTTAGGCATCAGTATATCCCTCTGTATGTCTGTAATTTCCTGTACTTTGAATCCATTTTTCTTAGACTCCTTCAGAAAAGCAGCTACGTCAAACTTATCCATGTCATCTATTTCTAAGATAGCAGTTATAACCCCATCCTCCGATACCAAAAAGTTTTTGCCCATAATTATATCAAATCTTTAATTTTAACTAATACACCCAAGGATAAGTTACTATCTCCACCCTTTATTCCGGAACGTGCATTACCGCTAGTAATTAAACTTCTAATCTTGGCCTTTAGCTCATTAGTGCCAATAATAAAAGCTCTTTCATCAGACAGCTTGAATGCCCAATAGTCCGCTTCTGTTGTTGCTAGGCCAGACTTCCTGCCCTTGAATTGGTACTCAATATACACATTTCCTGTTACACCAGAAAGCCACTCTTCATTTTTTACTTCTATTTTTTTATCTTCTAGTAGTTGATGAAACCACGTTTCGCCCTTCAGACCGCTTGTGTGAAAATCAAATTTAAAGTCCGAGTTATAGTCCATTATACGTGTGTGTTGCGTGGTTAGCTCTAGGTTTGTTACAGTTGCCACAGTATTTATTGCCTTTTACTTCGACAAAGTTTAAACAAACACTAGAAACATTACTAGTTGAATTGTGATTACTTACGCCTGTACACAAAATATAACCATTTTGATAACCACCAGTATTTGGAGTATGTTCCAATGGTGAGCCAGAATGAGCCGTATCGGTATCTAACTTAGGAATGCAATTAAGGCATTCTTGTACTGTTGGAGCATAGCATCTACTGCATTTCGGGCACTCCCAACCCATGTTTTCGTTTTTCATATTATTCTCCGTAATAGTTTTTGTAGTAATCTTCTGCCTCTTTAGAGCTGTGGTTTTCATCGTTAAAGAAACACTTTTCAAAATATTGACCATCAAAATGAGCGCCAACAATCTGTTCTTTTTCAATTCCTTTGGCGGTTTTTACGTGTTCAAATATTTTAGTTATCGATATTCCGCCTCCATGAACAAAATCATCTTCGATTTTTCCCATTAGACAGTCTACGGCTGTCATTTTTGTAACTTCGTTAGTTTTCATAATTTTCTCTTTCATAATTTTCTATTTCTTGTTTAGCTTCATTTTCTATTTCTTCCTTAACTTCTTGCCAATAACCCATTGTCGAATAAACTTCTGTATTAAAAGGATTTGAATGAGGATTTGAACTAATAATACGATTTACTGTTATTAATCCGCACTGTATTGCATCAAATTTATTCTCTATCCATTCTCCAGTTCCATCATTCCAATACATTGTCAAAGGAATAAATCCATCAACTATTTCTTTTGCTTGTTCTTTCGGTGTCATAATCCTAGTTTTTTATTTGTTAGTACCTTAAAGTTATCTATTCCGCTATTATCGAATATAAGCTTTGCTACAATACGCTCAATACGCTTATTCTGCTCCCCATTAAAAAAGTATTTAGGGTGAACCAAGAATGCAGAACGACTACCCTGTTTAATCAACAAACCAGAAGCACTTAACTCACCCCAAGCCTGCTTAATAGTCTGGTCGGCATAACGAACCTTGTCATTAGTAATCATAGCTATAAAGTCGTTAAAAGCTTTTCTGCTATCCTCGGTATGGTAAACAATGTTCTTATCATTCATTTCCTCACCCAACCAATCCATTAAGTTTCTAGCGCAAGGACTTAAACCTGCCAATAAATACAAGCAGTTATGAAACCTCTTCGTATGACTCAACTCAATCTTCTCACCATGAATGTCATTAACCCTAATGCGCTGGTCGTGGTCAAAGTGCCAGCCAGATATGTAATTCAATATTTCTTTTGCTTTCTTAGCCATTAGTTGATGAAATCTATATACTATCAGTATCTACACAACAAACTTACAGTATTAATTTAACAATACCAAAAGTATTTTATTTTATATATCAGGTACGAGTTAGTATCCCCACAGCATACTAGCCAGTATACCCACAGTATACTAACTTTTAGTTAACTACTTGATAATCAGTAAAAACACCTAAAATATACCCTTAGCAATTCCTTATATTTTTTAATGAGTAAACTCCCCTTTCCCACACAATACACATTACATCACAACATACACACAAACAAGGGGTATTTACGGTGACGTTCAACACCACAACAAGGGGTACACCCAAACACAACTAGCCACATACAAAAGGGGGTACACTTAACATACAAGTAAACATATAGCGACTACATACATTTAGGGGTAGGTAGGTATATATAGATGGGGTGGGGTTACTCATATATAGACGGCAGGTTTAAGATAGTTTCATACTTAAACGGCGGGGACTATCACTACCAATCCAGACAAATCAAATTCAAAAAGAAACCCAAACCACTTAACCGAGGTACCCCAAACACAAACAGATTTTTAATACTTCGCTAAACTTCCAGCCGTTCGGTCATTACGATAATGGAAGCAAAGCCACGAATCAAGCGCAACAATCAGCGCAACCAAAGCGACAAATAAAGGTTACATTTTACGCGTAATTTAGGGGGAAAGGGAAGCGGAAAGAGGGTAAAAAAGAGGGTAAAAATAGAGGGAATAAACCCACCCAAACCAACACCAAAAACACCCGAACACCAAACACGCTAAAATAAAGACTAAGCGACTAAGCGCAACAGAATAGAAGTATAAAAGAATAGACACGAAATAAAAGCTTTTAAAGGACTTTTAATATATATATAGTATAAATATATAGAGTTATTATAATAGCTTATCAAATAGGCTAATTCATAGCTATACTATAATAGTATTGTTTAACCTCCAGCACTTCGCAAGTCATACCGGCACAATGCTTGAAATATAGCCTACTTAATAAAAGAATCCATAATATAGCAGGTATTAAAAAAATAATTTAGTTTTATTTTGTACGTTTTTAATAGTGTAAAGGCTGTTTTTTGAATTGTAACACAATAGTTACATAAATAATTTTAGTAGGTATTAATATATTTGTATCATTGTAAAGCGAAAGACGCAAACAAAAACACAGTACTAAAAAAATTAGCATTATGTACATTTACAAATTAACATTTGACAACGGGGAAAAGTTTACAACAATAACCCAAAACCTAGACCAAACACACAAAACCGCAGTTTGGTATATGACCGAAAATGATTTAAAAGAATGTATTATTCTTTGCGATACTGGAATGCTTCGCAGAGTAAGAAAAACAGGCGAAAATCATTTTAAGCACAACGGATTTTCATTTGATTGATAATTAACAAAGGAGGGTAAAACCTCCTATATTTTAAACACACACTAAAAAATAAAATTATGAAAAACGCACTAACGGTATTGGAATACATTGCAAAACATGGCGCGGAAAAAACCGCGTACAAATTAATTAATAATCAAGTACAAAGAATTTTCGGATTAAATTTGTCAGACCTTCCAGATACTTGCGACCTTGCAAATGTATTGGAAGAACTAGCCGACCAACTGCAAGACAACCCAGCCGACAAAGAAAGCATTAAAGCAATTTTGCATAGTATTGATATAGACTTCATTGAATCATTAATTTACGGATAACTAACAAAGGGAGCGCAAAACCTCCCAATTTTTAAACCTTATAAATATACACACATGAAAACCGCACTAAAAAACCAAATCGAAACATTTTTAAAATCGTTAGAAATTGACAACCTTGAGTTAATGGATTATATTAATATTGAAGAAATCGAACTAAATAACGCGTTTGACTCAATTTATGGACAATTAGATGATAATGGAGCGTTAAATATTGAAATTGTCTATTATTCAAATGCAATGCAATATTTATCAGAAAATGATAACTCATTAAATGAATCTATAAATATTGCATTGGATTTAGGTTATGAATTAAAGAATATTAATAGCGAATTACTCGCTTCCTTGTTAGCAAGTCAGAACGCAAGAAACGATTTTTATCAATTGGAAACTAAAATAGATACTTTTTTTAATTCTTTAGAAGAAGAATAAACCACCTAATTAAAACACACACTAAAAAATAAGACCATGACAAAAGCGCACTTAATCCAGCATATCGAAGCAATGACAACCGAACAAATAGAAATATTAAGCGATTTGTTAAACTTCGCACAATATCCCGACCACGCCACAAAATTAAAACTTTGCGGAGTAACGGAGGAAGAAGACCGAAAAATTGATACTGCGACCCCAAACGATTACAACAAGGCAATTTTTGAAATTTACCCAGACTTTTATAACGGACATAATATTTATAATTATAGCGTTAATAATTACGGAGAAATGCAGAATTTAAATAATCGCTTCGTTTCAAATCTTCGCAAAGTATTAAAACTTAAAACCTTATAAAATTATGGAAAAGCCACTAGATAAAATTTTAATACTTGATTTTTTAGATGAAAATTTTTATCAAATTTCATACTACGCATTTGACATTATAAAAAAAACTCATTGTATTTTAACTTATTCAAAAACACCATCAAGCTGGAAATATTGTATTGATTACAAATAAAACTTAAACCCTTATAAGATTATGGAAAACTATATTTTTAGCGCTCATTATTATGATAAAAATACAAAAATCATAAAGGTACAAGCCACAACAAGAGCGAAAGCATATGAAAAGGCACGAATTAAAGCGATTAAATTAAAAAACGATTTAGACACGATAGAATTAAATTAAAAAACTAAAAAGATGAAAGTATTAAAAACAATTGGAGGAAGAACGATAAACGTAACCGCCAACAATTCAAAAAAAACTTTTACCATTCGTACACCATTGGGAAAGTATAGAACCTCCCCAATGACTAAAGCGGAGTTTTTAGAATCTGAAAACAATACCGGCAATGACTGGCAAAATTTTTTATTAGGACAAAATTACTATAAAGTAAAATAAAAATATGAAAACTTATAAAATCCAATTACAACACGATAACGGAAAAGTAAATCTGATTGTAAAAGCAGAAAGCCAAAAAGATGCAATAAAAAAAGTTTTGAACGCTGAAAATTGCCCACGTTCTGCAATACTTAAAATAAGCTGATATAAGACACTTTTAAAACTTAACCAACACACAACACCAAACAACAAAAATAATTAAACCTAGAGCCCAATTCAAGGCTAAAATCTAAATTTATGGAAGCGTACTACATTGAATTTTTAAACAAGTCTAAAAACTTTGAAAGAGATATAAAAGAATTTCAAGGAGCAAACGCCCTAAAAAATGCAATCAGCTGGGGAAAGAAAAATTTCTATAATTTCAACATGGACATGATAAAGCACAAATAAATGAAAAACCTAAAAGATATTAATTGGCTGAAATGGATTTTAGCCACCTTAACCGCACTATTTTTATTAAATGGAATAGTACACGCAATTATTAATTTAAGTTAAATACACACTAAAAATAAAAGAGATGAAAACAGAAAACAGTTGGAGTATAAATTATTTTCAAAAAATGATTGAAATACATGGAAATAATTCTAAAAAAGTACATTATTCAATTTTAAATAATTTAGTTAATTCGCAATATGGAAGAACTTCAAACGCAACAATTTTAGAAGTCTGGGCAGAATTTAATAAATATTTTAAATCTTAAAACTATAAAAATATAGAACAAAAAAATTATTAATTTAAGTTAAGTACACACTAAAAACAAAAGAGATGAAAACTATTTTAAAAGTTATAGAACAAAAAGAACACGACAGATATATTTTTTTAACCTATTCAAAAAATGAAATAATAGGTTTAAATTATCATCAAGGGTTAGACAAAATAGAACACACATACGCAGAACCAGACCCAGAATTATCTAATATTTTTAAAAGATATTCAAAAAAACATTCGGATTTGGATTGGAAAGATAGAGTAAACAAATCTATCGAATTATATCAACAAGCTTTTTTATGGCAACAAACAAACATAATTTTGCCAACTTCACAGAAAAAAATAATTCAAAAGGCATTAGAATTTTATTTAACCCAATATAAAAAATTCAATCAAGACCCAACACAAGACGAAAACTATGAAATATTTGACATAATTACTTTACAAGCACTATTTAATTACAATATAGAAGTTAATTTAAATGAATATGAGATAGAAAATTTTACTCATATAAACGGAGTTGATTTACCAAAATATATTTAAACCGCACACACTAAACAACATGAAAACACAAAAGCAAGTAGTACAAGAAAACGTACAACAATACGGATATATAGCGCAAACAAACGAAGATTTATTTAAGCTTATAAATTACAAGTCCAGCGAAGAAGAATTTTATAATTCGCTACAATTTCAAGCATTCAAGGAACTGCAAAGAAGGAAAGCAACCGAAGATATTAAAAAAATTACCAGCGCAAACGATAGTTTGAATCATTTATCATTTTTGCAGGGATATGCGCACGAAGAATTTTGGGTTATTTACCTACGCAGAAATAATACAATCATTAAAAAAATCCAGCATAGCAAAGGCGGAACATCGGGAACAGTGGTAGATGTTAGGCTAATTATGAAAGATGCTATTATTGAAAATGCAAGTGCATTAATTTTAGGACACAACCACCCCAGCGGAGAACTAAATCCAAGCGAAGCAGATAAAATCATGACTAATAGAATCATTGAATCTGCAAAGCTAATGGATATAGCAGTTTTAGACCATGTAATAATAGGCGGAAAAGGTGGCTATTATTCATTTTCAGAAAAAGGATTAATTTAATAAGATGAACGCAACACCGAAAGCAACATTTTATCTAGCAGAACTAGGCGCAGAACTAGCCGAAATGTTTATAGAAATGAAATACGAAGGACAAAACGTGCCAATTTACAACATCAAGGATAATGAAGATGAAATGAGATACACAGATAAAATCCAAGATGAATTTAATGATGTATACAGTAAAATCGAAACCTATTTATTAGAAACCCAAATTTAAAACAATGCCATACATTAACGATAAAATAACAGATTTTCAAATTAATGAAGTCAGCAGAAATTATTACAAAGTTACCTATACTTCGCCAACAAACGGAAAGCAATGGAGCAAGGAAACCGATGATAAAGAACTGATTAAAAACATACAAGAACAAAAAGCATTGATAAGTAATTTAAGAAAACTAAAATTTATTTGTAAACTTTAAAACACGCAAACTATGAACACATTAACACCATTCAGCAGAAGAACCGCAGAAGATATTTATCTAGAATATGTAAATGACTGGCTAACAATAGACGCAATGGCGGAAAATTACGGAATGAGTCCAGAGAAATTAGGTCAAATAATAGCTTCAATTAAATACCAGCATGAAAAAGCATAAATTCATAGGCGAAAAAATTATCGTGGCTATTCACTTATTGTTAATAGTGATAGGAACATCATATTTAGGAATAATTATTTGTAAATTAGTTTATCATTTATTTAAAAATTAACATTATGAATCAAATCTTTAACAATATGGAAGAAAAACTAAAAGCTCTTCAAGAATTTAAAAAGCTAGGCATTGAAGATGACCAAGCACTAGACATAGTATTTGAATCAGTACAAGAAAATGAAAGTATGCAATTAATGCAACAAACATTTAAACTAGCTTTTTTATATGGACAACTGCATGAGCAGAATAAAAAAGATGAAAATTATAAATACACAGACTTGCAAACACAAGCCGAATGTGTTAAAATATGCACCTCAATAATGAAAAACTAATGGAAACGAACCACATAATAGCAATAACAGTATTGCTTTTAGCTTCAGCAGGTGCAACATTTGCTTATCTGCTTAAAAATTCTGCTATTTACCCGAAGCGAAAATCGTCAATGCAAGAAGATGAAGAGTTTATGTACAACTTTTTAGTTATAATGGGAATAGCTTCGGTAATTGGGTTAGTATGTGCAACAATCATATTAAATGGCTACTTTAAATACGTTTTTTAATTACCATTAGTATTTTATTGATATGCAATTAAGCCTATTAAATACAATTTAAATCAATTAATTAAAAAAATATTTGGTAGTTAATTAAATACTACTAAATTTGCAATTCACACACTAAACAAAATCATTATGGAAGAAATTGTCAATCTAGTGCAAAAGTCTATTGAAGATGAAAAATGGAGTATTGCCTACCACGAAGAAAAAATCAAGAACGCTAATTCAAATCTAACTATTCTTGAAAATCAACTAATTGAATTAAAATCACTAATTAATTTAAGCTATGCAAAATTACAATCAGTATCAGACAATGAACTATAAACTTGCCTACTCTACCGATATAGGTAAAAGAGAAAAGGTAAGCCACTGGGCAGTCTATTATGGGAATAGGCAATTAACAACCCCAATGAATTATGCGCTTTGCAAAACCAATTTAAATAACTTTAAGATGCAAGGCATAGAGTTTCCAAATAGGGAACTACTAAAGATAAGACCAGCAGGATGATTTATGCTTGTAAATGTATTAGTATTTATTTTTATCGCGCTAATGTTTGCTTTATGCACATTCAGCGTAGGCTTAGAAGTCACAGTATTTATATTTATAGTGACAATTTTATCACACATTAAACTAAAAAAATGAAACACATTATTGAAGACTTAGAAATAAGTATTGATTGGGAACAAATCGAATTAACGGAAGTACACGATTCTGGTTGCACAGAATGGGCAGTTGAAGGAGAAGGGTCAAATGGTAAAACTTATCAAGGGAATGCCACTTACCAAGATGATGAATTAATTGAAGTAATACACATAGAAGAAATTTAAAATTATGGAAACGAAAAAAGTAAAAGAAGAAAAGTTAAACCTATACCAAAAGTTATTGGTAATTCAGCAATCAGTAGTTGGACTAGGTAAAGACAAAAGCACCAAAACGCAGTACAATCCTAGCGGATATGCTTATGTTACAGGTTCAAAAGTATTAGAACACATTAAGCCATTAATGAATGATTTAGGAATCATTTTAAAACAAGAAGTTTATGCTTGTCAAAACCAACGTATAGATTATACTACAAAAAATGGTTCTAAATCCGAAATACTAACCAACTTATCTATGACGTTCACATGGGTAGATTGCGAAAGCGGAGAGAAAGATGTAAATCTATTCGGAGCAAATGGTCAGAACGATTGGGAAAAAGGATATGGAAGCGCATTAACCTATGCAGAAAGATACTTTTTACTTAAATACTTCCATATATCAACAGATGAAGATGATATTGATAACCCAGACCGCCAAACTTCCGCACCAATACCATTGAAAGAACCAGTGCAAGTAAAAGAAGATAGCGAAGCAAGTAGGGTAGCTACTATGCAAGGAAGAAGCAACCCAGAATTTCCATCTGGATTAGGTCAATCTATTCTAAATGCTAAAACGCAAGAAGATTTAAAAGTAATATGGGAAAGCAATCCGGCACTACACACAGAGAAAAAATTCACAGATGCAGTAACTGCACGTAAAAAAGAAATACTAAACAAATAATCATGGGAGTAACAAAAACAGAATTTATAACTCTTAGAGAGGGAGAATTAGCAAACGAAGAAACGGCACTATCTTTTGAATTAAACAACCTACTTGAATTAAATAAAGCCAGTATAACTGCCTTAGCACAGTCAGTAGTGTATGATATTGAAGAAGGTAATTTGGATGCCATACAAGCCTTGATTTACGCAGTCAAAGGAGAGGAATTTTTTAAGTCAGTAGTTAATAATGTTAGACCTATTGTAGCAAGTAAGCAAATCCAAAAAGGTGGACTTAAAATGCACGATACGGAAATTATCGAAAAGAAAAACCCAGACAAGTATGACTTTAGTGTTTGCAATGATAGTGAATGGGATAGCCTTAACACAAAACTAAATAGCATTAAGGCTTATATGAAAACGCGAGAAATATTCCTTAAAACATTGACCGAGCCAATGGCTACAATGGATGGAGAAATTATTAACCCTCCAGCTATAACTTATGGCGCACAGAACATAGCAGTAAGCCTAAAGTAGCATCAACCCCCGATGAAAAGTCGGGGATTTTTAAACCTAAACTAAATCAAATGATAGTAGCAGTAAGAAAAACAGTATATCCAAACGGACAAGAAGTAGAACACAATGGTTCAATGAAAGTTGAACTAGACCAAGCACCAGACACCAAGCAATTCAATAAATTTTTTGATACATTGTACAAGAGTATAAACAAACAGTACAAATGCAGTTTGAGGAACAAGCAATAGAGAAAAGCAGGAAAGAAATCTTATCAGAACTGATTATACCATTACAAGCACAAATAGAAATCCTTGAATATATAAAGAGGTACGATAAAATAGACTGTTCAGAAAGATTAAACAAGTTATACAAGGAAGTTAACGGATTGAGAGAGGAATACTTTACATTATGACAGAAAAGAAATTTAGGCAACACAAACTTATCACTAGAGATACGCACAAAGCGGTCTGTATCCTATGGGATGACCAAGTGTATCTAGCCAAGAGAGAAGCCAAGAGAAACAATACAAGCAAGGATTATGTAATACGCAGAGCCTTAGACCAATACTTTAATATTAAAACAAACCGAAGAGGTGAACTAAATATACCGAATGATGACTAAATTAAACATATTAGCAATAGACCAAGCCAGTAATTGTGGCTGGAAGACCAAGAATGCACATGGCGTATGGGATTTTACCACCAAGAAAGATGAGAGTTCTGGAATGAAAATGCTTCGATTCAGAGCAAAGCTTAGAGAAGTTTGCAATATTGAAGAAATAAACCTTATTGTGTACGAAAGAGTAGCAGGGCAACACAAAAACTCTATCATTCACGCTTCTAAAATGGTTGCTATCATTGAAACCTTTTGTGAGGAAAACAATATTGAATACAAGGCAGTATCAGCAACAGAGGTAAAGAAGTTTGCTACTGGTAAAGGGAATGCGAATAAGGAAAGAATGATTGAAGCCGCGAGGGAAAAATACGGATATGAAGGCAATAATGATAATGAAGCCGATGCTATTTTAATTTATCATCACACCCTAGAGGATTTAAACCTATGACTGCGACTTTGCTTGAACAAATAATCCGTAACCACTTTCCAGATATTAAGAACCTAGCAGTAACAATAAATGAAAAAGGATATAAACTACGCTTCGAGGATAAGCGATATGCGTTTTCGGATGTGTACCGAACTGTGAGGAATTATGTATTAGAACAACACCACTTATAATTAAATTATGACACCGAAAGAAAAAGCAAAAGAGTTATTTGAGAAATTTTACTATGTAAGAGATGAGCAAGGGTTTCATTCTGTAAATAAATATAGAGCCAAACAATGCGCATTAAAAGCAGTTGATGAATTAATTGACGAAAATGAATATCTTGAAGAAATTGTAAAAGCAGGATTAAAAAAGCAATTTTGGGAAGAAGTTAAACAAGAAATAGAAAAATTGCTATGATAAAAGAATTTATACCCTACGAACAAGCATTAGAACTTAAAGAGGTTGATTTTAATGAATTTTGTTTTGGTTATTACAATAATAAAAAAGAATTAACTTTTAATATAAATAATAACCCTGTTGCTAAAGATTACATATGGGTAGGTAATGAAATAATTCCAATAGAAATGATTTTAGCACCAACATTCTCACAAGCATTTAGATGGTTTAGAGAGAAGCACAATCTATTTTCTTTCATAACAACAATTGATGTGTATAACCAAGCATCCGATAGTTATAGCTTTAAGTTTTGCTTTTGGCTCAAAGATGTTGAAAATATTACGATGCCTGTTTGTGAAACTTACGAAGAAGCAGAACTTGCTTGCCTTAAAGAATTAATTGAAATGGTTAAAATTAAAACAATATAAAAATGCTATGATTAAGAAAGTTTGTGGGATATGCAATAACCCGACCAAGCCAATTTGGAAAGCTAAGACAAGAGATAACCCTTGTATGTGTAAAGATTGCTATGCAGTAGAGAAGTCCTCGCAGAAGCCACCAATTAAAGCGAGACATCCTATTAAAAAGATTTCAGACAAGCAAACTAAAATCAATTCGGCTTATTCGGTGTTAAGGTTGCAGTATTTAAAAATGTTTCAGCATTGCAAAGTAAGCTCGCCAGATTGTACATTTACATCAACGCAAGTACATCATAAAAACGGAAGAGGTAAAGATAGCGTACTTGATACAACAACATGGCTACCAGTATGTCACAACTGCCATAGAATGATAGAAGAAAACCCTGCATGGGCTTACGAATTTGGATATTCAACAAAACGATTAAATAAATAAAATGGAACAAAGCAAACCAACACCACTAGAGTCTGCGCTAATACTAAGTTATGTTCACGCAGACCAACTAATCAAATGTTTAGATACAGTATTAGTCGAAATGAAAGCATTAAAAGACCCAAGAGTAGGAAAGTTCCAAAGTCTGCTTGAGAAGTTATTAGGTGCATCTAAACGAGCTTTTGCCAATGTAGAAAAGAATATCCAAGACAAAGAAGTTTTAGATGAAGAGTTGTGGGATATGATAGGCAATAACTGGGAACATATAGATAACTCAAACACAACCAAGGATTTATAGAAATTAAAATATCGCTCGTTCTTTTAAGTACCAATTAAAAAGTCCTATCTTCGCGAGGGTAGGCAAAATTTAGTCAGGTGGGCGTAATGAGGAAAGGCTCCAAGTCCGTTAAAACGGTTGCTTATCCGGTTCGAGTCCGGCCCTGACGCTAACAATTTAATATACTTATAAACAAAAACAAATGGAAATCAAAGGAGCAGTAGTAGCAATCGGTGAAACACAACAAGTAACCGAGAAGTTTAAAAAAAGAGATTTAGTAATTCAATACGCAGAAAATCCAGAATACCCAGAAACAGTTAAGTTTGAAGCTACCCAAGCAGGATGCGAGAAGCTAGATGAACTTCGTGAAGGAGATGAAGTAACAGTGCATTTCAACCTTCGTGGTAGAGCATGGAAAGACAAGAACGGAGTAAACCAATACTTCAACACACTTAACGTATGGAGAGTAGACTTGAATAAAACATCTTCCGAGCCAATGAAAGCAAATAATGTGCTTAGTAATGATGATGCGGAATCAGATTTACCTTTCTAAAATATGAAAGAGATACTTAACAAAATAAAAAACTCTAAAGATAGCGACTTTGTTATCAATGGTTTTAACGAAATAGTATCGGTCAATGATTTTGATGAAGAAGTTATACTATTCTTTAATGCAAAACGAGCTATTGAAGACTTCTTTGAAGGAAATAAACTACCAGTACATGACCCTTCTGGAGACCCGCAACTAGAATCAAGCGTTGCAGTTTCTGGCAAGGAGTACATAGAATCCGTATTTGATAAGAATTACGATGATGCTTTAGAGTATATCGTTGGAATTGCTAAAAACTAATACAAGCACCAGCCATTAATTTGGTTGGTGCTTTACAACAACTTGCCTTTATATATTCTAAAGTTTTTTACTGAATAAGTATCATCTGAATTTACTTTGATGTGAGCAAAGCCATGAGCATAGTTATTTGCAAATGGAGAATAGTCAGGAGATAACTCACAAAGGCATCCAGTAGTCCAGGTTGTAGTCATTTCGCCATCTAAATTTGTTTCAGTATGCTCACTAATTTTATGTACATGCCCGCAGATAGTTGATTGTTTGGCTTTCATAAATAAACCTCTGGCCGAGTTTACAGGCGCCATAAATCCTCTAAAGAACAAATGGCCATGATGAATATGCAATTTACCTGCCTTTACTAAAGTTTTATCTCCGATTAGATGAATGCGTTGCTCATTCAACTTCAATCTTTCCTCCAGTTGGTAGTAAGGGTCATCAAATACTTCTGGTGCTTTAGACATCAACCAATGCTCGTATCTAACATCATGATTACCTTTAAGCCAATATATCTGCGCATTCGGGAACGACTCTCTTAGAATAACTAAAAATGCCTTTGTGGAATCAAATTCAAATTTTATTGAACGCTTGCGAGGGTCACGTTCAAATCTTGACATGTGATAAAAATCCATCAAATCGCCATTAATTATGATTGTATTTACTTTCTGCTCTTTGCCATAATCTAAAGCTAATGTAATGGCCTTAATGTTATGGTAAGGTATATGCAAATCAGAAATTAAAAGGATGTTATTATCAGCTAATGGTAGTACATAAGGCTCTCTGATTTTTTCCTCTGAATCTGGCAGTTTGTAGGGATTTGTGTCATACGTTTTTTCAGTATGTAATGATTTATCCTTTATATTATATGGCCCCATTTTGCCCCGAACCATCCTTACTAATGACCTTGTGCTTTCCACAGTTGTAAACATTAAAGGATTTTCCTTGTATATTTTTTTGGCCATTGTTAAATCGGCATGGTCTGGAAATCGAACCAAATATTCACGCACTAAATCGCTTTTAAGCATATTATTTCTTGTAAGTAAACCATATCCAAGCACAAGCCAATGCAACAAGAACAAAACCAATACTAAGCATGCTTGACTTGTCCTTTGCCTTATCCACTTTGCTAACTTTCACTTTATCCTTCACCTTTACTTCACTCTTCTTAACTTCTTTAATTTGGGTAGTTTCAGATATAGCTTTCTTTTCAGATTTAATCTCATAACTGAATATACGTTTTACTACTTTTCCGCTATCATTTAAGAACTCTACTACTGTTCTATTTTCGGTAACTATACGAGATGTATCAATCAACACCATAGCAGTATTGGAATTAACCTCTGTCACTTCATTTCGCTGGATTATAGCCACGCTATCTACTTTAGTCGTATCTTTTACCTTACGAACATTACATGAGCTTAGAAAGGCTAAAAACGCTAAACTATAAAACAGACTTTTCATTTCCTTTGTATGGCAAGTACCCCGATTTCGTGGCAATTAGAATTTGATTTTTGATATTGTTCTCATCGTAACTAACATGAACCCAGCCTAGCTTACCATTTACTGGATATTCAGCTATTAATTGTTTGAATTTAAGGTTGTCTTTGATGTAATGGAAGATGTCGTTGTTTGTTACACTACTTGTAGAACCATCCATGTCCAAATCAATAGCTTTTCCGTAGCAATGGTCGGAAGTTAAACTAGCCTTTTTTGTTATTTTATTTAAGGCTTTGCTTCTATAACCAGAACTAACATGAATCGGTACGTTAAAATGTTCACGAATAGGCTCAAACACTTCTTTTGCCAATATTTTAAAGTTTTCCAAATGCTCATCAGTGGGCATATTTGAAATACCTGCGCGTTTAGCATTTTCGCTACGAATAACCTCTGCCAAACTTAGGTGCTTAGAAATCTTCATTTTTTATTTAAAACTTTTTCAATGGTGGTGTAACCTAAAGAAGCTGCCGCCAATGCGCCAACTAGATAAACCAATGATTCGGTAGGCGTATGTATTAGGCTAACACACAACGAAATGGTGCATATAAATCCTACCAGTCTTTTCATGGATAACTCTCCATCTTTCTCTGCAAAAAACTGTCTCATGATTTTAGGAATAAGCCCAATAGCTTAATTGCTATTGGGTTACTTTTTCAGCTTTTCAGTCGCATGCAAATAATATCTAATCGCAAATATTCCACTAACAATCGCCACTAAAGATGCTATCATTGTTATAATAGGCTGAACATCAGCCATAGATACCACCGCACCAAACACACTTAGAATAGTTGCTAAATCAGCATTATTATTTGTCATCTTTTACCTGAGGTTGTAATTGTTTAACTAATTCCGCTGCAACTGATTTTACCTGAATGTGAGCAGATGTACTGTTTTCAATAACCGCTAAAACGGCCTCCCATTCTTGGACTGTCAATTCAACTTTTAATTTTTGTGGTTCTGTTTTTTCTACTTGTTTGGTTTTCATAGTGTTATTTATTTAGACAAATATAATTAAATTTCTGTATCAGTTTCAACTGTCAAGGATTCCTTTACAACTGGCTCAGCTATTGGCTCAACAATTTCATTTAAAGTATCTACAATAGGCTCATTAATTACTGGAGATACATAATCCCCTGTAATAACCAAATTAAGCTGCTCAGCTGCCCAATTATAAGCGTACTCATCATCATTACCCCATTCGTTATAAGCTTCGCCTGACATTATTAAATTGCCTAATGCGGTCACCGCTAAAGCGTCATCTAATAAAGCATAGTAAAAACTAGCACTTTGGAATAATTCGCCACCGATTGGACGGAGATTAAAAATAGTAGCAGTCACTGCTTGACCTTTTACCCATGTAGGGATTGATTGAATTGTTTT
>Ga0208160_1000488_pt1 | contig 18379 bp, 23 predicted proteins | sample CB_VirMetaG_FD_184536 | JGI IMG/M metagenome (GOLD analysis project Ga0208160, IMG submission 184536) | Freshwater to marine saline gradient viral communities from Chesapeake Bay - CB_1504_1 Viral MetaG (SPAdes) (version 4) | ecosystem: Environmental > Aquatic > Marine > Coastal | place: USA... | reverse complement strand
TGTATTGACTATATGTTGCAATATGAAGTTCTCTAATGACTTGTTCTAATCGATACAATAGTTCATCTTCAGGATAATTGCCTGCAACTTCACAAGCTAGACCGCCAATCTTTTCTTGGTTATCATAGAGCCAACCATATACAATACCTGCTGAACACTGTTCACTTTCTTCTGCATTGCATACACCCATGATACACTTTAGCTCTGAACCAAATGGCATAGGTGGCATGAGTTCAAGTTTTGTCCTGTCTACGAGAATAGCATCTTTAGGAAGGACGCTACTATAAGTGAGTATGTTATAGTCAGAAATGCCAGCACTGTTGAGGGCCATATGATATGACCCGGCATGGATCTCCAAAGCCGATTCACCAACACCTTTAGTTTCGAAAAATTCATAGGGTCTTAAGTTTCCTTTTATCATAATGTTTTACTCTTCCTCTTCAAAAGTTGTGGCTTCGATGGTTTCAGGTTCTATAAGTTCATATTCTACATCGATTAACTTATTTAACAATGCCCATCTTGTACCATCTTTACTTAGAATAATATCATCAATAGTTAAATGTCCATATACTGTGCCTATTAATTCCTTAGGATCGGCAATATCATGCTCATCAAAAAACTCTTTTTTATAAGTTCTAATAATAGCATATTTATCACCACCTGTCGAATTTACATATTCCATTTACTTCTTATTGGCCTTAAATAAAACTTTTTGAAAATTTAGTTTAACCGAAGTAAAAAGATCAAACAAGATATGAACCAACACAAAGAGACCAACAAGATCCCAATAAGGAACCTTATGCCAAATACTTGGAAGCCATGTGAAGTATCGAGATCCTGCACCAAGGTGTGTCCACAAAAACCAAAAAGGAAAAGCCAGTGACATGTTTACCAAAACACCTGCAAACCAACCTACAATTGGAACATAATTCATTTAATTCTCCTTTATCATAATTAATGACAATAAATCCCGTTCTACTTATTAAATGTTTAAGTTCTTAGTCTGTTCTTCACAGGCTTTCCAAGCCAGTGCGGCGAACTTCTCCATTTCGTGTGAAACATAAGGCGTTTCTTTCAATTGCCTATTAAACCACTCATCAAATGTATTTCTACTGTTCTTGTCTTCCTCTACCTTAATTAGTGGTTCTGAACCAAAGTGAACTGGTTCATCATAATCCACTTCCATCATCTTATCCCAGTTTCGTGAACCATCTTCATTTACACGCCCAAACTTCTGAGCCTTTAGCCAAGCTGTTCTATGTCGAATAACTTGATAAATATCCCATGCATTTGATGAATTGTGTGTTCGACAGTCATCAAGATATGGTGTAAGAATTGCATCAATCTTAGTCTTTTCTTCATAAGGTATAAACATTTGACCTTCACGAAGAGGTAGATGTTGCTCAATCTCAGACCATTGCCCAACACCAATGCGACTGAAAAGTTCGCATGCTTGAGAGATTATCTGAAGTTGATTTTCTGTTACTGTAATAGTTGGCATTATTGGCTCCTTGTTAGTTACCCTTTAACATTAAAATCACTAAAGCTGATACTACTGCTATAATGATATATTCAGCTAATGTGGGTTTAATTTTTATTTTATCCTTAATACTCATTGTGATTTTTATCCAGTGCTTTAAAAAACCCTACCAAAACTCTATATATAAAGACTAGTATAACCACCGGCCAAAAAAGTGCTGATAGTACTGTACCCAAGGCTCTATCTTCTGGGTCGACTTCTTTATTCAAAGATAACAGGTTATGCAATAATGCTATAAATAAACCTATAATAATATATGCAATCATGGTAACTCCTCTATAACTTCTGCACCAGCCCATAGAGCAAGGTGATACTCGGCGGTAGCCCCCACACTCTCCTTCCAACCGTCAAGCATATAGATATGCGTTGCGTGGTCGTTGATTCAGTATCATCTGGCCCTTCTGGGTCATAGAACCCGTGGCCTTCCATAAACTCTGGCTTGTTCTTTGTGGCTTTCCAAAGACCATAGTCCGTCATCCACGCCCAGTTGAGTCCGTCAAGCTCATCCCAATCAATCTTCATGGTTCTTTCTCCAGATTTAGTTTAAGAGTGAAATTCAAAAAATCGTACACCATCTCTTTGATTGGGTAAATAAACCCATGTCTGGTGAGAGATGTTGGCCCCGAATACGGTAGCCCCTGCTTACACCTTCCTGTTGCTTTTTGCCATCCAACCTTTCGCTGGAAATGATCATCCGGATGCACAACGGTTGCGCCGATATGCTTTGTGTCCATATCAATCGCCACTGTCACCGCACCAAACGGGTGCATATGGCACGCATGTCTAGGGCACAACTCCGGCTTAAAATCATCTGTGAGTATTATCTCACAGTGAAAAACTTTAATCATATTTTGTCTCCTCAAGTTTGAAACCTAAACCACGCAAGGCTTTCTTTGTGTTAAATTCTCCTCTCAGTGATCCGTTCAGTGATCCGTTAATCTCAAGGTAGCTCAATATCTCCCCCGACATGTCAGCCGGAAAAATGTAAGTCTCCGGCCCTGAAAATGGTACATTCACGCAACTCACTGCCACATACTTGGTTTTGGCTGTGCTTCTATTATCACCATCAAGATAGGTATATGAGATGGGTTCACTCAGCTCATATAGGTCGGCTTTTGCGGAAATGGCTTCAACAAATTTTGCTGTCTTCATTTTCCTCTCCTATAAAAATATCAGTGCGGCTAGTCTATTATCAATATGGGTTATCTCCATCGACTGGCCATTAACTTCTTTTAAAACTTTCTCTAACTCTGCAAGTTGTAACGAGGTATTTTTTCTAAATTCCACAATTACCATATTTGGAGAGCCATCTAGCGGACTAATTCCGACATAGGTATTGTGTATCCTGTTTGGAAATACTCCTTGTAAATATTTTACTTTTACATGTTCACTCAAAATTAATTTCCTTATAGGGGATTTTGAGCTCACCAAGAAGCTTACGTACTGCTTCTTCTGGATATAGCCCCTCAGCAAACCTAATACCAATATTTGCAACCCAAATTGGTTCATCGTCAAAGTTTTGAACAATTCCGACCTGGCCATGATCGTCAATACTGTTCATATAAATACCCAAAATAGTCTGCCCGTACCCAGTAATAGTCCCGGGCTCTATACGTCCTACTTTCTTGAGTATGACATTTGTCTGACATTTTGTCATAATTTGTACTCCTCTAAAGCTTGTACCAGGTTTTTGTTTGGATTTCCTGAACTATATCCTCCACACCCATGATTCCATGATTTAGTCTTAGTCCACTTAGTGTGCTCTCTCACCATAGACACTAAAGTATCGTGGGGAACTAAATACCAAAATTTTTTTATTGGGAACGCTATATACAAATCGCTATTAAGGTACTTTTTAGCCACTGTAAGCCTACTTTTAAGTTGTACCCTAATGCTTGTGCCCTTTACCATATTTACGGCTATAAAGTCTGCACCATTCCAATCATCTGAGAGCTTAATACTATTAAAGCCGTAGTCTGCTAGAGCGGCTGATAGCTTATGAAAGTTATAGATCTCTTTCTGCTTGGCATTAAGTTCTCTATAACTTATCTTTTCCACTTCTAGAAACCTTTATCTCGGAATTAGGTCCTACCTCTATAGATAGGTCGTCCCCTTCTTTCCACCCTAATGTATCTAGCATTCTTTGAGGAATCTTAATAAAAATCTCCCCATCATCTGTTTTCTGTGTGATAGTCTCATGAAACCAATACTCAGAAACAGACGCAGCAAAATCACTAAATCTGGTTGTTTCTAGCAAAGCCATCGTTACCAGATACTTAAACTCTTTGTCGTCTGGAGAATAAGTCTCAAAAGGATTAGGGCCTTTCTCCCGATTAGCCCTCTCAAGCATCCATGCAGCCATGTGCTTGATGTTGAAGTCGACACCTTCCAGATCTTCAGCATCATAAATGTTCATAAGGGCTTTGGTGATCATCATTTCATATGCAGTATTCATGGTGTTGGCAATGACCTCCATTTCACGACAGTGACGTTCGGATTTTCTACATATACAGGCGGCAATTGTTCTTTAGTGTACGCCTCCAGTATACTAGTATCATAAACCCACTGTCCTTTTTTTGTTACGTAAGCCAGCGTAGGCTCGACTTTTAGTTTATTAGATTTATTAGATTTATTAGCAGTTATAACAATAACTGGTGTATTTGGTTTTGGCAGCCTCATAACTCAATCCTTAAATTAGATAAGATCTCCGGAAAAAACCTCTCAATAATCTCTTCAGGACTACGATCCAAACTAGTTGTTGATTTATCTTTAATAGACACAGTTACTTTATTATCAGGCTCAATAATGATCTGGGCCGGCAGCTCAGATCTAAACAAATAAGGTTTAGTGGGGTAGTTATCATAATGAAACTGAATCATCATAGAGGTAAGCTGGTATTTGCCCTCCTCAGCAGTAATGGGGCGGTTGTCGTCGTACAGCATTACGATGTTCGCTTCCGAATAATCGGAATACGGGACTGTTTTCCTTACTTTGTTTGATAAGCGCATCATGGTAACCTCTTTTTGTTTGGGATTGGTTCAAAAAAGATCGATGGCTGGTCTGGTTGTCCAAACAGCTCGGCTGGGATTTCTGAGAGACTATGACCTACAACGCTTCGCCACTTATTTTTATTATTTAAGTTTTTATGAACATAATCAAAAGAAGCCATAACCCCAGTTGCTTTATAAGAATGCAGTATTTTATTTTTGTGGCAGAGCTCCTGATAAGAAAATTTAATTAGTTTGTCTGTATCGTAAACTTGAATACTTAAGGATACATTTTTGTCTTTGAACTTTAATGGGAGTTTATGTTCTTTTCTCTCGTTGCTAAGAGTTATGTGGGATCTGCTTATTTTTGCCGTAGTATCATCTTTTACTAATTTACCATCAAATATAAAACCAAGTTTGTGTGGTTTTAGCTCTAATGGTAAATGCGGGTAAGATAATCTAGGATTTTTGTTGTCCCCGTCTTTTATGATACAGATAGCAAACACTGTAGTATCTCCCTAAAGTCTTCTTCTGTGTCAGCGGCTAGTGGACAATTTTGCCCATACTGATCAAATAATGTAATGTGGTATTCATTTTGGGTCCTGTCAAAAGAAAATGACACTGCTGTTTCCGTAGAAATGGTCTCCGAATAATTATAAATATCAAGTTCCCATTCGGGGTCATCGAGGAGGTCCAACGCGTATTGAACTACGTTGTTAATGTTGGCAATCAGGGGCAAGTCGTAGATTGTTAGTGTGCCCGAAGTTGATACGTACGAACAAACTTCTTCATTTTTGAAGATGCCTAAATTGCCTAATTTTTGGGTCGAAAATTTGGTAAACATAGTTTTTGGTACACCTTTTTTTGGTTATGTTGTTGGTTGTTAACAAGATCGAGCTGTCACAAAAAATCAGAAATCGGCTAAGTCCTATTATATATATTTTTATATATATACTACTATATTTTTTAATCTCTAAAGTTAGAGAAAGTCAAAGTTTTTGGTACAAATAGGGTTAAGTTGTTGATTAGCAAGGAGATAGCTGTCACAAAATCTGTACCAAAAACTTTTATTTGTACCAAAAAGTCCCATTTTGTACCAAAAACTCAAGTTCTGTATAGATCCAAAATGGTTAAGTCCTTGATTAGTAATGGGATCACTGTCACAAAAACTTTTATAGAGGTTGTTTGTGGTTATTTGTGGTTGTTTGTGGTTGTTTGTGATTACTTGTGATTATCTGTTGGAGATGGCCCATTTATCAATGTGACTGGGCGCTCTCTGGATCCATTTATTCTTACTTGCTTGTCATATGTGAGTCCGTGTTGAACTAAGAGGTTTTTGAACTTTGGAGTATTTGTAACTTTACCATTATTACAAATATTTTCGTAGAGAGCTTTCATTTCTGTTTTTGATAGTACTTTGTGCCAGTCGTCGTCTGGTGGAAGTGTTTTTCTCATGTTAATGGCGGCAGCTGCCATTTTGGGAATATCCCATGGATAATCAGCTAACGCATCTTCAAGCCATTCCCAGTCGATTTCGCCCGGCTTGACGTGCTCAAAGAATTGTTCGGTATATGTCTGGGTGATGGACATAAGGTTGAGCTTGGCCTCGTTTGTGTGAGTATAGGTGTGGATGTTTGGTCTATACTGTCTGGTCGCGAGATGCTTGGCAAAGTCTTCGAGTTCTGCTTGAATGATTGATTCGAATTTTTCTGGATCCTTTTCTGGTGGATTAGTGTTTTCCAAGTAAGGTACCGGTAGCCATTCTGCAAATTTTAGTTTTACTTCTTGGCGAGGGCATACGTTGAAACGTCTGTCGCCCTGCTCGAGTTTTACTGCATTTGGCTTGTTTGAGAATGCTATGATGTTGGCATTGTTGTCTCCATGTCTTAGATCTACGCCCTTGCCCTCAACAGCTACGCTTGTGTCCGATATTGCCATTTTCATGCAGGCTGCTACCTTGTTAGCGTTTTCTGTGCTGGAGAAGTCTGTCTGCACTTCGTTAAGTACTAGAAAGATATTTTCTTCGAACATAGAATTGAACTGACTTGCTAATCTATCCTGGTTAATGACCTGGCAATATGATTCGCCAAAGATTGGCTTGATTACTCTTTTAAGCATGAAGTCTTTACCTGTGCCCTGAATTCCTTGAAATAGAAAAGCTGTGTAGGTCTTAGTCCGTTTTTGATAAATATAAGCTAACCAATCAATAAAAAGTTGGGTCATTTCTTCGTCGTCACCTGATAGGTGCTTTATCAGGTTGTATGTGTTTTTGGGTAGCGGATGTTCGTAGTTGTCTGGTTGGTCCAATACCCATAAATCTGTTTTTTGGAGTATAGTTGTAGGAACATATCTATTAACAATATAATTATCAAAATCAATTTGAGCAGGGTTAGAGAAATCAAGCTTAAATACTGCTGATGGTAGCTTTTTAGGGTCTATGTTTTCTATTTTGCCGAGTTCCCAGAAAGCGTGGATGATGGATGCATGGGATTTTAAGGGATCGAATACGAACCGCTTGCGGTTTGGACATACGAACCCTTTATACCATCTATCTGTTATAGTATCCTTAAAAATAATAAAATTATTTTGTTTTTGGATGATCTTGGCTTTTTGCGCGTCTTCCAGAAACCATGAGCCCTTTTTATCAATACCTTCGCCCCTGGCTTGACATGATCTGCAATTAATATAGGGTGCACCATTTTTACCTATACGTATAAATGCGTTTTGCCCAAGTAGCTTAGGGTTCTTTTCTGAACGTACTTGTGTATCGAAACCACATACTGGACAGAAAATAGGTATTTTTTGATATTCCCAAGACCTATGGACGAATTCATCTGATTTTAGACGTTCCATTAACTGCTTAATTGTAAACGGATGTCTGTCCTCGTCATATACCGTGCTTTCGAGTGCAAGGCTGAATTCTTTGTTGGCCGCTAGCTCTTGATTGATCTGGATCTCTGCTTTGATCTTTTGAGTAATAGCTTGATCTAGTATATGTTCTTTTGATAGTGGAGAAACACCTCCAAAAACTGTTTGTGAGATAAATTTTGGGTTTGACCTAATTATGCCTCGAGCAACGTCTGTGCGTACGCTCGAGTCACAAGCTTCGAAAGTTAAAAGAACCCACTCTGCTAATAAATCATGCTCTTCTATTGAGATGAAGGGCTCAGATAGAGGCATGACGATGTGCATCTTGTCTACTTTTCCGGGCGAGTGGTTGCTTGAATAGCTTAGATGATATAGTGGGGAGCCTGGTATTTTATTAAGAATATCAAGCGCCTGACCTGGGGTCATATCATCATCCATATCTATAATTAATACGTTTGTTTGTAGATATGACTGTCGATTTCGTTTCCCACCCTCGAATTCATGGCCCGAAAACACTACAGGAGAGTGAACAAACTTATCAATCTCTTCTTTAGACCACTTGACGGTGGTTGTTTGGAATGGATTGAATTTTCCGCTTGTTTCACGCATCACTGCGTTTTTCGCTGCAGAGCTAAGCTCTGCGGTATTTTGACGGAGAGTGGGAGACTCAATAAAAGAAAATTTTACCGTCTCCATATGTATAAGGCTCCTTGAATCCTTAATTTTATTAAATACCTTTCTTATAATCAAGATTCTTATACCCGATTGTTGCTTGATTATAAATAAAAAAAATAGTATACTAGTGGCATGAATAATATACAAGAAATGGAAATAGCCTCGATTGACACAGCTTCCTGGATGTTTTATGTTTGTAAACCAGGCCGCCAGAATAACCCTGAATATTTTATACCTGCCAAGTATTTAAACCCTGTACCCGTCGGTAAGGATGGGAGCGGCTTATTTGCACCACCTGAGGTGGGCGATACTTGTACTGTTCTTATCACAGAGCAGCAGCAGGCCTATATTCTGGGTTATAACGTAGGTGTGAATAGAATTACTGGTGGAACTGGCGGTATGGCTTTTAAAGAAGGCTTACAAACTGGTGATTTATTATACATAAATAAGATTGGTATGATAATTAAATCCAGTATAATGGGGGCCTTTCACTTTATTGTAGACTCTTGGGCCAGGCTTATGATTGGCAGAACCAATCAAGAGATACGTGGGTTCTTTAGAAATATTTATTGGAGAGCTCGTGGGGGTCGTATAGAATGGGAGACCTCGACTGAACAAGATGTGTCTCAGTACCTGGCAGTGTATTCTGATAAATTTGAGGAAGAGGGTAATAGTGATGCCCGCGGCGAGCCTCAGGTACCATTACCTGTTTATGCGGACGAAGAGACACCAGTATATGCAAACAAAGTTATAGAGAAGGTGGGAGCGTGGTCGGAAGGTTTAAAGATTACTGATATTAGAGGCGGAGCAGTTGATGCAGGAGTAATTCCTCCTAGACGTCACATATACAAACATATGGTACCTGATGGAGCCGAACTAGATATTATGTACAGTGGTCTTGCTGGAGGCATGTCTGTAAAAGTGCTTGAAGGCGATGACGCTATTAATATTGTAGCCGATGACTATTTTACCCTGAGTATAGGAACCGGTGGGGTGACTATGTATAGTACTGGCGATATGAATTTAGTTGTAGAGGGCAACATGGTTTTAGGTGGGGAAGGCGAAGAGCAGCAATTAGTGACCAAGAAGTTTGTAGAAGAGATATTTGCAAATCATACACACATGGGTAATAGTGGAGCTCCGACTGGAGTACCTTTAAATGCTGGAAGTATAACAGATCCTGTTAGCAGGGATTCTAATAACCATTTTACAAAGGATATGGTGGCTGAATAGTGATTCAAGCTGATCCCGAAGTTTGTTCTGAGTATATTGTTAGTGCTGGCATGAATTGCTATGATCACTTTACTCAAGAGCTTGTACCAGAGGCTGCCAGAAACGTTGCTGTATCTAATGCAGAAGGTTTTGCTGACGGTTTGTCTCCGTTTATATGTGATTTTGTGAATGGGTTTATAAATAATGTAAACGGTATGTGGACAGATATAATAGAGGCTACAAATACTATTGTATCTGCTATTAAAAAGGCTTTAAGTAATCCAAAGAAGTTACCGCAAGCCATATCTAAGATAATGGCATTAGCAAGAAAGCTAATGGACCGTGTAAAGAGTATTATAGAGTTTTTAGTTAGAATAAGAGATAAAATATATGATTTTGCACTTAAACAGATAGTGAAAGCATATGAAGAGTTAGATAGAATAGTAGAAGATATACAACAGCAGTTAGAGAGTCTTTGTGAAGAGAGAAGAGATAATTTAATTATTAAACTGACTCAAAAACGCAATGCAACTAATAATGAAGATAAAATTGCGTATTATAATAATAAAATAGCTGAAATTGAGGCTATGGAATGTAGTGATTTAGTTGGTTTAATAGTAGGCCCACCCATAACGTGGCCAGAAATACCAGATTTTGTTTTAGGATTAGGTACTCTTATATCAAATCTTATAAACAGCGCTGTTTCTGGCTTTAATCTGCCTAGTTTAAATACACAAATGAAATTCTGGCAATCACAAGCACCGAAAGTAGATACTGGTGTTATTGATCGCAAGATAGCAGCTATAACAGAGTATACAAATGCTAAAATAGATGCTATTAGCAAGTTTGTAGAGCCTTTTGTAAAAGCGTTTAATGATATTATAAAACTTATAAAGATTTTGGTAAGTGGCAGTATTAAAGCTGTATTAAAGTGGTTACTAAAGTTACCTAAGAAAATAATTGATGCTTATTTAGGCACAGCAAAGTTTTGTATAAAGTTTATTAAAAGCATTGTAGTAGATAAAAATCCATTAGGTGCTATAGAAGATTGGGCTAATGAGAAGTTTGCAGGCTTAGCTCAGGGGATAAAAGATGCTGCAGAGGCCATACAAGGAGCTTCAGATAAACTAAACGAATTTGTAGATAATTTTGTAAAAGAGATAATGGATTTGGTTAAGAAGGCTCAGGATGGTGTACAGGAGTTAGTTGAATATATTGCTGAGAAGACTGCATACTATGGGTCTATTTTTGGTTCTGTAATCGAAGCCGCTACAACAGTGTACGGTGCTATAGTTGGTGGTATAACCTATGTTATAAGCGTCATAGTAGCTAACCTTGGCCCTGTCCTAGCTTTAATAGGGATGGGGGTTGGTCTTTTTTCCAAACCTGTGGCTACAAGTCCAGATCCTGATGAGCCTTCAGTAAGAGAACCAGTAGATGCTGCTGAACAAGAATTCGATGAAATGTATTATCAGCTTGTGGGCGATGAGTATGTTGAGTTAGCTATAGATGAGGACGGTTCGCCTATGCCGCTAAACAATGACGGCAGTGTTGTTGAAATAGATGAGGATGGCATTAGACCTGTAGATCCATTCAGGCCTATTGTTGCTTATGGGTATTTTTATGCTGTTAATGGCGAGATAGCTGTAGACAGTAATGGCCAGTCTATAAGAGTAAATCTAAGCGATTACCCAAATAATGCTATAGCAGCCCCTTTAGCTGATCCAGCAATTTTGGAAAAACTAAATGAGCCTGATATTACTTTATGGAAACGCCTTAGAAATGACAACGAGGCTAGTGGTACAATACGAATAAGAAATCCAGGAAGTACTGGTCAGGTATATACATTTACAGACTGCTACTGGAATTTACGCGAGATTGAAGAGTTTAAATTCTATGGCATTAACTATATAGGGCCACAGCCTATTGAGGAAGAAAACCAGATAGATATGGATGATTATCTGGTTGGAGGTTCTGGTGTTTCAGATTTTACGGATGATTTAGATGCTCCTGGAGATATTCCACCCGAAACTGAATTATATGAGGGGACTTTTGAATATGTCAGGAAAACTATTTACGACGAAAGTGTAACTGCCGGGCTATTAAATCTATTTGTAAGCTATGCTGACAGAGATCCTATAAGTAATGAAACGCGTATAATGGAATCGGCGACTGGTAATTTTACATTTTCCAAGTTTAGTAACGAAATGCGTTTTAGAGTTAGGACTCACGATAAGTATTCTGGCCCTTGGAGGGGCGCTGAATACACGGCCGATTATAATAGGCTTCCTAGTGATGATTCTGAAGAGCTTTCTGTATTTTATTATCATGCTGACGATGACTTTTATGATAATTATGGAAGATTGTACTTCGAGGACGGAGTTTACAGGTTTGGTATGTTTGACGACTCTTATGACCTTGTTTTTATACCCGAAGTTGAAGGGTATCCTTGGGACGCTTTTTCTTCTAGGTATACCTTCGATTCAACAGGTTCTGGTGAGGAGTATGATTTTACATTTCCCGGCGGCCATGAATTTACTGAGTATGACGATCTCGTAAGCTACGATTTACTAGTAAGTGGGTCTAATTATACTTCAGTGGCATTTGTACCAGGAACGGTGAGTTTTACTACCGGTACGATGTTTTTACAAAGACCTGAGGATGATGATTTTATAGAATATCCTATGAGTAATCCTGCTGATGATGGAGCCGTGTGGGGTGTTAGTTTTTCTGGATTAACTGATGCGGGTACATATAGTTATTATTATGGGTTTTATAATGGAACATCAAGCGGCTTTGTAGGCAAACCTTCCGAAGCTTTTGAACTTATTATAACTTGACAGTTAGGTTTTATTTTACTATAACATAGTACAATATAATTTTAGAGGGATCAAATGAAAGATCTATTTTTACAGGACGAAAGACAGAAAATAGCCAACGCTATTAAAGTTGGTCCTAAAGCATCTGATTGGGGCAAACAGGCCTTGAGTAGATTTTATTCCGATTACCCAGAATTATCTAATGTTGAGGTCCAAATTACTTTTAAGGATAAAGATGAGGACCGAGGGTATGCAGTAGGTAGTTTGGATATTGGTGGAACTTATAAATTACCGATTATTATTAAAGACTTTAGAATGTTTCCTTTTGATGTGGCACTAACCCCAGGTGGAGTAGTGCCATTTACTACTGAATCAATTCAAATGTTGCTTTCGAATAAAAGTGCTTTTGCCAGATTAAGTAAAGAGGAGGAACCAGATGTCTTTATTCGATTCTTTGACTCTCCGTACGGCTTCGGCCCCGGATACGCTATGGAAAAGGGAGGTGAGTGGGAAGTGCTCTCTGAGATTAGTGCAAAAACAGTTTGTGACGCAAATCTCAAGGAAAAGCTTGCCAATCTTATCCAGACTGATAAGGTATTAGCATCAAAGATAGAAAAACATTCTGTCTTAAGAGATGGTTTAAGTAAAATCGCGCAAATGCAAGATTCTGACGACATCAGCGACGTGGATGGCTTGTTAAAGCAGGCAGAATGTGATGTACATTATATTTTCGCAAATGAAGATGGTACTTTTACCAAAATGGCGGCCTCGAGACAAATAGACGAGGTTGACATAGAAAATGGTCTAGAAGAGTACGAGATAAGTGATTTTCCAGTAATTTTTGCTGGTGAGACGGAAAAAATTGCTAAATTTGACGCGAAAACTGCTTTAACTCAGGGTTATACCTATAAATTGGCCTCAGATGAAGATATTTTTATATCTAAGGAGGGAAATTATAGGATTTTAGTCGGAAAAGACTATACCATGACAAAAAAAGCCGGATATGATGATGGGAACCTAGATTTTCTTGCAGGTCTGGCAGATGTGCCTACTAGTGGGGATACGGGAGTCATTTTTAACCCAAAGGACGGTGAAATTAAGTCTAATGTAATAACCATGCATAAAGTCGCATTCTTTGGTGATGGCTTACATAGATTAGCCGGTGACATGAGTTATAACGACCAACATATGGTCAAATTTGCGACTTTGCGTGGTATCGATAAGGCTACTTATTCTAGTGAAAGTGAAACAATGTATTTTCCAGAGCACTGGGTTTTTGCTAAACTAGGAGAGGCTCTTCCAGATAATAGGTTGGGAGAGGTCTTTAATGAAAAGTTGGCGGGATTAGAAGCTGTCAGATGTATAGGGCTAGACCATTATGAATTTAGAGGGCCCGTATTACGCAAGTATGCTGAACGAAGAGACCTGTGGGAGGCAAATGCTCATCAAGTTGCGTTTGGAGTATTACACTGCGGTGGGGATGTAGATGATGTTACAAAGGTGGCGAATCTTAGACCAGGCGAAGTTCATGTAATTTCTAATCAGCTATCACTCCCGTATACAAAGGAGGAGATAAGTATAGGTGTTGAAAAAACAGCTGAATTATCCGATGATTATTTATTTGACGCTGGAGAGATTTTAAAACTGGCGGTAGAGATGGGGGACGAGAATGGTGTTGATGCGGTATTGGGTACCGCCTTCTTGAAAAAAGGTACTATGAATAGGTTTATTGGTATGTTACCGCTTTTTGAAGATGCAGCATCTAATTTAGCTAAGCTCCTACTTTATGTAAGAATGGGATCAAGTGGGGTAGGAGAAACTCCCATTAGAGAGGGCATGAAACACTTGACAAAGGTTATTTTTCAATTAAACGGAGTAAAAAATATGGAGAAGGTACGATGAATTTAACAGACTTAGGATTTCACAAAGTAGCGGCACCGTTTAGCGCAGAGGCCGTAGCTAAAATGTCAGAGGGGTTGCGTGTAAGAAAAATTAAAAATGCTTACCGTGCTGCAGAAAATTACATGAAGCGCATGAATGCGAGAGACCCCAAATTAATGAGAAGAGGCAGTTCGGGAAAACCGGCTTCTGAGACACTTTATGAAAGAATCAAAGCTTCAAGAGATGCGCTTGACAAGCGTGACTATGCACCGAGGCGGGGTGCCAGAAGAGTCGCTAACGGAATTGGAGAAAAGGCTGGAAGTCCAGGTAGAAGAATTCAAGATACTACTAGTGGTACACCGACTGCCGAGAGATCCCTGTTCTTCCCAGTAGGAAAGAGCTGAAACTTTTTTGGTTATTTATAAAAGGTTAATTATAGGGTAACATAGCATGGGAATTGTAGCCACGTATATACAAATGCAGATGGAAAAATATGCATCAGCTGCAAGAAGAAGAAGGAAGCAGTTGAAGAAAGTAGAGGGTCTTACAGAATTTGCTGGACCTAACTCTAAGCGACCGGGAACTGGCTCTTTGAAAAGCGCACCCCATCTACCAAAGGTGCCAAAAATTGGAGACTTTTCCCAAACACACTCTTTTGGACCTAAAAAGAGCTGGGCTTTTGGTCCTGGGGGTGGGACAATTGTTGGGATGGACCGAGGACGTAGTGGTAGAATAATGGAGATGGAGCAAGAACTTAGACATAATCCTCTGCCCACGCCTAAAGTAACTGCTGCAGATAGTCAAAAATTTACCAGCCAGGCAGTTCAGGCGAATATGCCAAAAACAGAGATTAAAACTCCTGGGTTAAGTTTGCAGGATCAGGCCGCCAGGAGTTCTAGAAAGGCAGTTAATGCTCATAATAAGGCAGTTATTAATAGCCGTGATACTATTAGGATGGGTAAAGATGGTGTTGTCACGGTGGATAAAAGCAACCTGATTAACCAGTTACCAGAAACTCAAACCCTTCCAGCCAGAAAAACGAAGTTACCTAAACCTACCACCACTCCCGGGGGCGGTACACGCCCCTCCGGAAGCTTGGGGGAAGCCATTACTAGTTCAGCGAAAAGCGCTAAAGGTAAGTTTTCCAAAGCAGGGTTGGCAAGAACTTTTGGCGCTATCCTATTAGCTGGTACGGCGTACAAGTTGGGTAGAACTATTGGATCTGAAACAAAGGCCCGTGAAATGAATACTAAGTATAGAAGAACTCGCGGTGTCACCTGATCAAATACAAATGTTTAAGGAGTTATTGGGACTCGGAGCTTACATGCTGCTTGGCATGTTTTTTATATTGTTAGCAAAAGAGTACGTAGCTGACCTAGTTGGCGGGATTGTCTACAAGATGACGTCTCATCTAGAAGAAGATGATGTTGTTTATTTTAAAGGGAGAGAGGCGAGGCTTGTTAAGTTTGGTTTTATTAGAACAACGTTTTATATGTTTGACCTCAACACAAAGGTTTCGCTATTTACCTGTAATTTAAATGGATCTGTAGAGAGAAAACTTCTTAAGAGGAATAATTAGATGGCCAGTACATATTTTATAGCAGTACCAGCAGGCTCCGGTAATGAACACATGACTCTTAAGTATTTAGGTAATTTATCGGATTCCGAAGCCAGGGCATGGGCAAGACAACTAGATAGATTGGGAGAGCTAGAGAAATTTCCACTAATCTCCGAAGGATTGGGAGTGCTTGGTAAGTATAAACCGCACTTGGTTAATTTTATCAAGAAGGATCAGAGAATAGGCCGGGCTTTAAATATGCTGGGAAATACCTTTGAAAGCTTACCGCCACATGTAACCGTGCATGGACTTGGCAGGTTAGCACCGTCTGGTGGTATGCCTGTGAATACAGGCCCTGTAGGAACTATAGGCCCAACGGTAGCTGAGGAGGTCATATTATACAGGTCTAATAAGAGGGGCGGGTATCAGCCCGTTCATACAGTGAAGTTACGTAAACGAAACCCTATAACATGGATAAAAGACATGCTTGGAATTAATAAATACGCCGAAATTGAAGAACATTTGGCAGAAAAGGTCGCAGCAAAAAGGCTATTTGATATAGCGAAGTTTAAATCATTGCGCAGACCATTTTTAACGGGTGAGAAGGATTTTAACGTGTTGCAGAAGAAGATCCGCAACGCTAATATGGCAGTAGCTATGAATTCTAACCCAAAAAGGAAAGTAAGCCTTATACAGGCCCAAAATGCTAGAGACGTAGCTGATAGGCTAGAGCATTTTAGGGATAACAGGATACAAAATATAATACGTAAGGAGTTATTTAATGAGTTATACTAGATTTTTTGAAAAGTCCGCAAAACTTCGGATGGAGGACATAGAGGATAATATTGGTACATACTTTAATGACAGAGATGAGCAGTATATTAGAAAATTAGTGCAGGAACAGGAGGCCAAACGGTGGGCTCTTCGTCATCCAGTGCTATCTCTAGGTATTGGTCACGCCATCTCTAAGAATAAGGCAGTAGATGAGATAACAAGAGGTTTGGTGCGCAAAAATGTAGACTATAGAAATGCTTATTTAGACGCTAAGCATAAGCGTACGCAGTATGCATTAGCTCAGCAAAGAAATAATATAGAGCTTCTGAAGGCAAACGCTATGACTAGGCAGGCGTTTAACAATACTAAGACCGCCGCGCTTGACAGGATTGCAGGAAAGCTTCAAGAACGTTTTATTGAATTAGGTCTGATGTAATTGGGTAAATTATAAGTAGGTATTAGGAGATAAATAATGCATAAACTAGCAGCAACTATTGCGCCATACCTTGAATCGGCTATTGCTGGAGCTACTGGAGGTTACTTGTCATATAAGGCTTCTGGTGATACTCCTTGGGCGGGGATAGCTGGTGGTTTAGCAGGTGCTATAGCTGGGCCTCGTTTTGGCAGGAAGCTTAGAGCTAAAGCTGTAGAAGATGTTGCGTCAACTTTTGCTAAAGCTAAGAAAAACCAGAAATTAGTGCATAATACGGCACTTGCTGATCTTCACGCTATTCGGGGAGAGTACGCACGTAAGGGCCTTGTTGAAAATACCCCTGGTGTTGGATATTTAAAGGGTACTACTGATGTCTACGAGGGTGCGGTAGCACCTAGATTAAATACTCTTGTGGCTAGACCCCACCAGGATGAAATTATGGCTCTTAGTTATGAAAAAGCTTTAAAAACAGCAAAAGATACACCTTTTGGTCTTGGCGGGCCGCTTGCCTCAACTAAACTGGAGCGTACTGTCACACCCCTGACAAGGCCGCATTCTCGGAGTGGTTTAAAGCTAGAAGAGGACTTCCTTAATCTGACAAATAGTCAGAAAAAAGACATTATGCGGAGATTGTCCGCCGCTGGGGATCATCCAGATGCGACGGAAGCCGTTGTTAATAAGATACTTAGGCAGTATCGAACATTTGGGTGATGTACCTGGGTACTCGCCAACATTACTATTTATTTATGTTATTTGATTAAAAATACGTAAATTATCGATAAAAAGTGCGGCAAACGCATGAAAAAAACCAATTAGTTATTAGTATGGCTAACACAAGCAATACAAAAATGCTTGATGAGATGTTAAAACCCGTTGTTAGAGTGAATAATTCTGGCAGCGGGCTTCTCATTTACAGCAGCAAGGGCATTACACTAGTTTTAACTAATGCACATGTTATTGATGATGTGGTGGATGATGATAAAAAATTAGACAGCACACCATTTGTTGATGTTGATAGATTTAAATATGATGATAAAGGTAAGTTAATAGGCTTTTTTAGAGTTCAAAGCGAAATTGTGGCATACGATAGGGCATCTGACCTTGCAATGCTGCGCTTGCGCGACACAGCAAAAGAAGAATCTATTGCCTTGCTACCTACAAAAACAGAAATTAACAAAATAAGTGTTTTTGATGAAGTGTTTATAGTAGGATGTGCTTTGGGGGACTTCCCTGTACCAAGCAAGGGCCTGATATCGTCTATGAACGCAGAATTTGATAAAAAAGAGTATTGGATGTCGTCAGCACCGCTGGTGCTAGGCAACTCTGGCGGAGGGTGCTTTAAAAAAAATACAAAAGGTAATTATGTGTTAGTTGGTGTTCCGACAGCTGTAAGAGCACTGTTTGAGCAACCAACGGAAGGCCCACTACCAAAAGATGTAGAAGATTTACCACTAAAAAGCATTTACCCACATCTAAATTATATGGTTCCAACATATCGAATGATATCTTTTATTGAATATGTAAAAGATACGTTGTTAGAGCATGTAGAAGATATGCTTGAACCATCATAAACTAAAAAAAGATTGTGCTGTTGTCGGCTAGAGCCGCTAGGCAGATGTAGGTTAGAACCTA
>Ga0208160_1000487_pt1 | contig 18420 bp, 35 predicted proteins | sample CB_VirMetaG_FD_184536 | JGI IMG/M metagenome (GOLD analysis project Ga0208160, IMG submission 184536) | Freshwater to marine saline gradient viral communities from Chesapeake Bay - CB_1504_1 Viral MetaG (SPAdes) (version 4) | ecosystem: Environmental > Aquatic > Marine > Coastal | place: USA... | reverse complement strand
TTGGAGGATCCTGATCCCTGGTCTCTGCCCAATATGTTATCGCTTCGGCAATAACTAGGTTCAGGGACCTGGGATCAGTCTATTAGTGCTGGCAAGACTGCAGAAGCGCCAGTGTGAAGAGGCAGAGGCTGGTCTAAGAAGCTAGTGTGCGCCGCAAGGCGCAAGCTTCGAGCTAAAAATAGAAAGAAAAAATTTATGTGTAAGAGACCTGGATTACCAATGCAAAAAATATTTATACAACATGCGCGCTGGCTAGAGGCCAACGGCTACAAGCAGCAAGCGACAAGCTGCAAGCTTCAAGCCGCAAGCTTGACAAGAAAGTATTATAATGATATCCAGGAGTATAAAGGAGAAAGTAAAAATGAAAACAAATGAAGCATTAAAAATTATAGGAGGCAGCCTGAGCAAACCATCTAAGATGCCTGGCTGGTCGATAGGTTTACCTGCGAAGGAATGCAAGACAGGCGGCAAGCTCCAGGCTGTGAAGGGCTCAGTATGTTATGACTGTTATGCACTGAAGGGCTGCTACGTGTTTAAGGTTGTTCAGGATGCGCAATACAGGCGGCTGGCAGCATTGAAGGATCCGAACTGGGTCACAGCTATGGCGCATTTAATAAATTCAAAAAAGCCGGATGTGTTCCGATGGCATGACAGCGGCGACGTTCAGGATTTAGAACACTTACAAAAAATTTATGAAGTCTGCAGGCTGTCACCTTCTAAGCGTCACTGGTTACCGACTCGTGAAGCATGGATAAAGGACCACCTAACAGACAAGCCTACAAATTTAGTCATACGATTTAGCGCGCCCATGGTTGACCAGCGGGCGCCCGAGTCGTGGCCTAACTCTTCGGAGGTGGTGACATCAGGGGCCAGCTGTCCCGCAGCTCAACAAGACAATGAATGCAGGGACTGTAGACAATGCTGGGATCCTAAAGTAAAAACTATTAAATACGGAAAACATTAAAATGTTTAGACACCCAAAATATTATAAAGAATTACGCAAGCGTAATAAATCTGACCGGGTCATTAGCGGAGCTGAAGCGACGGCTGAAGTGGAGCGTGCACCTGGTCAGGGCCTCAGGGGACAGGCTAAAGTCCTCAAGCTTCAAGCAGCAAGCTCCAGGGACCAAGCTTCAAGCAACAAGCTTACAAAGTCTCAAGCTTCAAGCAGCAAGCATCAAGCCCCAAGCACAAAGGCTCAAGCTTAAAGCCGCAAGCAACAAGCTCGTGGATCATGGACCCTGGAAAAAGTTTCACGGTACTCGGACCAAGGGCCTCTACTAAGATAAATGTATTCTGTGGATGTTTGAAATGGAACGCAATTTGATGTGGACTGAAGCGTACCTTGTTACTCTTCGTAACTTTTAACTCTACTGTAAAAAAGTTCCCCAAAGTATTATACCCCAATAGATCAGGAGTACCGGATAGACTAAGGTTTTCAAGTCTATTCCAGATAATTTTGGGAGTTTTTGACTTAAGTTTTTGATATAATTTACGCTCTGGTGCCATACATTTTTTGGGGTAACATCGTCATTCATTTTACAATCTTTCTGACACGTTTTTGTTGACTTTATCAAACTCAATGTTGAAAGATATTATAGTTTTTTTAACATCAGTTAAAACTTTTGACGACCTGTGGATAACAAAACTTGGAAAAATTACAATATCACCTTCTTTTGCCGGTATATTAAATTTATTATCTAAATTAAAAGGATCTACCAATTCTGTTGAAGGAGCTGACTCAGGAAGCTCTAAGTAGTAAATACCAGTATAGTTTTGACTATGTATATGCCAACCATGTCTACCTTCTTTCTCGTATTGTTGAAACCACAAATCTTTAATGCTGTATACTTCAAATCCTAAATTGGTAACACATTTTTCAAAATGTGTTTGTAAGTAAGGTAGCAAATATTTTACCCATTCTCTATCTGTAGACTTAGAATTAGAGTGATCTAATTTTTTTATAAAATCATCATACTTATCTTGACCATATAATTGATCGCCCGGTGCTTTGTTAATTAGACTAACCAGATCATTTTTAATTTTATCATGTCCATTTAATTTATCTAATAGAATTTTAGAATTTACTTTTATCTCTATCACTTAATAGTCCTTCTGAAGTTTATCTGGCAAGATAAGACTCGAAGGTTTTTCAGTTTTTAAAACTAATCTGTGTGCACTATGACCTGGCTGACCAATGATAGGAGTAGCATTCTCATGTACTTCCATTCTTCGGATTGCATGCAAATTTCCTTTTATCTCTACATAGATAACTGCGTTTTTTACTGCGTCAGAGCCTTTAGTAAAGTTACTCAAGAATAGTTGCAAGTCTTGTACTCTCATGAATCTTTTCGTATTAACTTGTCTGTTAATTCATCTATCACTTTTTTATAACCTTGCAATAGATTTTTATTTTTTTCATTCTCAGATGAAATTTGTTTTAATTTCCAAAGTTGTTCTTTTTGAAGTTTCAATAAAAACTTATATCCCTCAATGGAATCTTTTAATTTTTCAATTTGTTTTGTAAGATCTAAATCTCCTCTGTCATCTTTCATCTATTGACTTTATAGGATAGTTACCTTAAATTGTCAACTATGGGTGTACCAAAAAGACTTACAGAAATGCAACAAAGATTTGCCGAATTTTTAGTATTCGGTGGACCTGATGGACCAATGACTCAAACAGAGGCAGCGATCGCTGCTGGGTATAGTCCTAATCGTGCAAGACAAGAAGGATCAGAGTTATGTAATCCTAGACTATCACCACTTGTTGTTAAACACATTGGTGAACTAAAAGAAGAAAGACTTCGAAAACATGAAGTCACTTACGAAGGACACGTAGCAGAACTTGCTAGACTTAGAGAGGCCGCTTTAAAAAAAGGATCATTCTCTTCTGCAGTGAATGCGGAAGCAAACAGAGGAAAAGCAGCAGGACTATACATAGATAGGAAAATAATAAAAACAGGAAAATTAGAGGACATGTCAGAACAAGAGCTAGAAGCAAAAATGAAACAACTTTTAAACGACTACGGACAGATAATTGATGTGACTCCATCTAAATCTTCTGAATCTTCTTTACCCACTGACGAGGAATCATCGTCCGATCTCCAAAAGTAATACCATCTTCATCTTGATCGTAAGATGCAAATAATTTTATAGACTTATCATCTTTAGAATATAACCAACCTTCATTAACAGGTCTTGCTAATTTCATCTTGTCAAACTCTTTGTCAGTAGCCCAGCCCGAGTCGCTTACACAATCAATCCACTCCACTCGAACTCTCGGATAAGGTATATCGGGAGCACTTTCAGCAGCAATTCTTTTTCTTCTTTTCCTAGGCATGGTTCCTTTCTACAACTGCGACCCCTATATGACAATAAAATATTTTAACACGCGCTTGCAAAAAAATATTTTGAAAGTGTCGCAAAAGGTAACAATTGACCTATTAGTGTTGATTTTACTGGCAAAAAGTAGCGACCCCTGGGGTGTCGGGAGGGTTCGGAAGGGTTCGGAAAACGCCTTTTGCCTTCGCACTTTTGTGGCCAAATTGTGGCCAAACAGGCAAAAAACCACATTTCTGCCACAATTGACCATTTTTTTGCGACCCCAAACCCCATTTTGCGAACCCTGCCGAACCCTTGCGACCCCTCAGGGTTCGCAGTTTTATAAGACTGTTTTCTCTGTTTGTTCACCATAATATTTTGTCATCACAGCTAATTTATCCTCAACATCTGCTATACGCTCTAACTGTTTATCGACCTCTCCTGTAATATCTACATGTTCCGGGATCACTAAATTGTGTTCACAAATAGCATCTATCTTGTATCTAGCATCTTCAATTTCTGCTTCATACTTCTTTAGAATTGTTCTAAACAACTTATTATTCATTTCCACCTCCTTGTCATAATCTTGCCATGTTCATCTTCGTACATAATCCATGACTTATAACCATCAAAATAATAGCCGTGTATTTTTCTTTTTACTTTCATTTAAAGTCCTCCTCTTTCATTTGTATGTTTGCTTTTTCTTTCTCATCATGCATTAGGTCATAATACATGTCTATTCTTTTTAAAGCTTTGTGTTTCCAGTCCCTAAGTTCCGAACCACTTATTTTAAATTCTTGGTAATATAGGTCAGGCGTGCATACCATGATAACTCCCTGCCCAATTTGAGATTTGTAGACGTAGTCGTGTGCCATGGCGTACATTGCGATTTGCAAATAATAATCTTCGATCCATTCTTTCTTCTTCGGACGATTAGCTTGTTTGAAGTCAACAACAGTTTCAATATCGTTATGTAAACAGACAAGGTCTGTTTGACCTGCGTATAGCCCCGGATAATGTAAAGTAACTTCTGAGCCGTAATACTCTGATACTGGCGCGAGACCGATCTCCATAATTTTTTCGGCCATGGGCTTCGCCTGGCATCCGAGTTCTGTAAGATCATCGTAACCAACGCCCGTGACATAAGACTCGAGGAATTTGTGCATACTGGTGCCCCGTGCACTAGATACATTCTTGATTCTGTCCGCTTCAGCTTCGCCAACTTTAGCCTTCCATTCTTTTAAAAATTGTTGATTTTTGGTGGCTCCTAATATCGTAGTCACACTAGGAAGTCTATAATTATTTACTTCATAGACCCTGGTCCCTGTTCCGGGGTCCGTGATCTGTTTACCATTGATATAGTTGTATTTTTCACTCTTCTTGATTGCCTTACCAATGTTGTGATATTCCTCTATATCTTTATCGTTCATCATTTTTTATTCTTTAAATATTTAGGTGCAAAGTTAACAATATTATTTAACGGTGCAGAATCGTGAAAGTTACCACTAACACTGATTCGTGTGCAGTCAGACTTGTAGGGTGCAACCCAGTGTTTGAGCCACGCAGGAAAGATAAACATATCATTCTCTTCAGGTAAGAAAGACATATAAGTAATAGCGTCTCTTGGTCCATTACCATAGATAAACTGTATACCACCAGGACCACAGCTCTTACCTTTATAGTCTTCGTGTTCTTTTTTTAATTCTTTAGGCATACTACAATAAATTACAAACGATAGTCTACCATCATGATCATGTGGTGGATTAAAATCATTCGGTCTTTGATAGTTTATCCATAACGCAGATAAAACATACTCTGGCAACTTATCGTATGGCTTGTTAACATATCTTTGATATGCTTGATCATAGACACCGATGTATTGTGATAACGTTGGTAATATTTTATTTTTAGACTCAGGACTATAACCTGTTTCTTTGTCCAAGATTCCTGCTAATTTAGTCGTGTAGTCTTCATTATTAGACTTTGCTTCATCTAATAATAATTTTTTAAATTCATCTTTTACTTTTAACTTAACAACGCAAGGTCCCCAGTTAAATATAGATATAGGTATTTGTTCACTCATAGTTTTTTCTTTAACTCCTCTAAGTAGGCACTGTTCTCTTGGTTTCTAATTAAGTCTTCCATTTGCTTGCTTTGTCTAGATCTTAATATTCGAGCATGTTTAATCCATGCCCAAGAATTTATTCGACCTGACCACTTCATAATAAAATGAAGTCCTTCGTATATATATTTATCTAGCATTTCTAAACTCCTCTAAATTTATTACATTTCCATTCATTATTTTTTTATCAGCATAGTATTCCATGATCTGATTTATTTTATCTAATTTAACATGAGCAAATGGCCAGATCAATAGACATACATAATACGCATCTCTAAATGTAGCTCGCCATTTCCATTGTGGTAAATATTTCGTACCATCTTTACGTCTACCTTTTACCGTTTTAGGTCTAAGTGTTCCAACCCCTAACGTTTCATGTACCCATATCAATACAGATTCATCAGTCATAGTTATCTCCATATTAATACGCATGGAGTTGGACAAACGATAACCAGGTTTGCCGTTGTGTCTTTTTTTCTTTTCAATTCCACGTTTAAAATGAACACTGCCTTCACCATCGAAAAGACCTGCAATGTATGCCGCATCAGTTTCTGGAATCATGTGTCAGTATCCATCTCACCATTGAAGTTGAAGGATCAAAGCCATCAAACTTTGTGCTAGTGCACGCTGTCAGAAGTACCATCATCAACCCAACCCATATCAGTTGTTTCATAGAACTCTCCCTCCGAGTCACAGTCCCAACATTGATGTATTGTGTCTCCCATCTCTGTTGCAACTTTTAAATAACCATTACCCTTACAAGTCGGGCAAACAGTTACTGTTACTTTAGCTTTTTTTAATTTTACCATTTAACTTCTTCGCTTTCTCATTTGCTATTGATTCAATCGTCTTTGCTATAGATAATTTAGCATCGGGCAATAATACCTTTGATAACTTATCTAAAGTAGCGTATGTTTCTTTTGTTAGAGAAACATTTTTATACTTTGTCATGTCAGTCATGCGTGTTCCTTTCATAATTTAAAAGCCTAATATAGGTGATAATATAGGATTGTCAATGAAAATTTTGTTAACTTTATTAATTTGTTCACAAGTAGCAGGAACTTGTATGGAACCATACGAATGGCCAACAAGATTTAATACACAATACGATTGCCTTATGTTTGGATATGAAGAATCTTTGAAAAAAATGAGAGAGATAGGTAGAACTGATGTTAATCAATATAATATGTTTGTTAAATTTTACTGTACACCAGAAAAACCTAGCATTTGACAATGTGTTCAAATTGTGTTAATGGCAAGTTCTTCTCACCATTACCTACCCTTATTTTTTCCCTCTTTAGGGTAGGTGTATTATCTACACATACAACCCATAAGTACACCACCATCGTTCATAATGTGTAAGTTTAATTTATCAACATACCCAGTTAATTTTAATCTAAGTATGTCGCACAGATCAAAACAATCAATCTTTTCTGTCAACACTATTCCCTCTAACATTTGTTTTGTCACCGGGATGAGTTGATACAGGCCGTCGTTTAATATAATCAAGTCCATTTATTATTTCATACCAAAGTTTTTTATACTTCGGGTCCTTTGTTTTGTTCCAGTTATTTGCTATCTCGTCTAACTTTTTTTGTATCATCATGTACTCTTGTTCCATGATTCAAGATGCTTTTTAATCCAGATGCTTTTATATTTATATCAACACCATAAGATCGCCATGCTTGTTTCATTAAGTTTAACTCTAATAACAGACTAGACCATTGGCCTGGTGCTGCACCATCTACTTTTATTGTTATTATTTTTTCTTTCATACCTAGAGTGTAGGATTTTTTAGGATATTGTCAACCTTTAGTTCGTCTTTTTTGTTGACGTTTTTCGTGTTTATTTCTTGACTTTTTATGACGCCCAGGACGTTTTTTAGGCTTATTACGAGGAGCTGTAGATACACCAAATTTAGATTTTTTAGACATCTTTCCATTCTTTCACAAAAGGTGTTGCACCATCTTCACGTGAAACCATTACAGGTAAATAACTTATCTTACCATTAACGTGTTGTTGTAAATCAGATCCACAATTCATACATCTGTATAATTCATTTGTAAGACCCACTAACATTGTAAATTCATCACAAGTAGGACACTTGCCATTAACTATTTCTGCTGATATTTTCATTACTCTAATATTAGCTTTTTTATCGACAAAGATCCATCAATATTTGTCTCTAATTCTGCCATAGATTTTATACACTGGTACTGCACTTGCTTTTTCGTATCACGCATTGCAACCCTCTTACCCTTCAGGCATTCAGACATAGACTCTTGTATTCTGTGCTCTTTAATCTCTCCGTTAATTATCATAAGAAGGGCTACTATCATCTCTGTCATAATATTTTACCTTTGTTTTTACCTTCTTTAATTTTGTATCTTTGTGTACCATTCGCACCAATCTCTACTTCTTGTTTAAGATTTTTTACATAACTCATTTGTTTTGCTTTTTTTTCTTGATCAGAAATATAATCTAAAATTTTTCTAGTAATTCTTTCCATTTTCTCTAACCTTATCTTTTAATGCTTCAATATCTTCTAATGCTTTATCTAATTGTTCTCTTAAAAATTCTATATTAACTTTGTTTGTCATATTCATTTCTTGAGTTTGTTCCATTTTTTCTACAGTCTTGTAAAGATCCTCAATTAAAAATATCTGCTCTTGATCGACGGGGACCTGTTCACTTTTTTTAAGCAAATCATTTTGAAACAACTCACGTGATGTCTCTAGTGATACCAGTCTTGCAGTCAACTCAGTGTAAGCGAATGTGCCGGCTGCGACGAGCAAAATTAAGCTAGCAACCGTTTTCATAGGCATCTGCACGGCAGCGGATTCAGATATGTTTAAAGGTTTTTTATTCATTTTCTTTTGGTTTTGGTGGAGGGATTATATATTCTTTTTTATCTAGTTTCAATGGTGTGTAGGAGGGCCTCATAAAAAAGGCCAGTAAACATAACAATATTATTACTATTGCTGTGAATCTGTAGTTCATAATGGGTCTCCATATTATTTTTTCTTTTCCTCAATTTCATAGAAGAACTTGTCCGTATCTTCTGTACGCCATGCTCTACTATCTTCTACATTCCATTCAGATGTTTGCACTTTCCAATCAGGTATATCATCTTTTACAGTAAAAGAAGGTATATCCCATATACATCTATTGTTTGGCTGTGCTGCATAATTACCATCGTCTAATGCAATTATGTGAGCGCACTTATGTTCGTGCGGTATCTCTGAATGGTCCGTATCCAATATATTACTTTCCGGATGTGCAAAGTCAACAGTAAATAAATATTTACCTGGGTGCCACTTCTTATCTTTACCTATGTATTTTCCTGCTTGTCCGTCTAGAATATCCCAACGATGCACAGAAGGATAATAAGAGAAACAATTCCAAAGCTGTAGTTCATCAAGTCTTCTGGCTGGTACGTCTTTTGCTTCGAAACCACGTTGAATAAACGCGCTAATTGGGAGGCGATAAAAGATTGCGCCATTTTCCATAATAGCGTGAAATAAGATGCTCCGACCTGTAAGACTGCTAATACCGAAGATAACACAATCACACACTTCTCCATGATGTTTTTGTAAGTCATATAAATACTCCTTTTTTATTTGCGCATATACTACAGGAATGTTTGCATTTAAGTAAGCCATAATTTATCATTTTATACCTTAAACATAAAAGAACGTCCATATATTTGAATGGGATTTACGTTGTTATAGTATTTTAATACTCTTGTTAAAGGCAGGATAACTTGTTCGTGACAAAAAGCATCATCTCCCATAAAATATCCTCCTGGTTTTATTTTAGGATAATAGGCTAAAGCTTCTTGATAAGTTTGTTCTTCAGTCATCATGGCATCAAAAAATATAAAATCTAAACTTTTATCTTCTATTTTTTTTACAGCTTCCAAAGAATCTTCGTCAATTATAATAACTTTATCTTTCATATTTGAATATTTAACTCTATGAAGAGTGACTAATTTATTAAATTCAGAATCTTCAGGAGATATAGTATACATTGGTTTTCCTGTTGGATTTGGACTAAGATAATCAGAGTATCCTTTCCAACTATCAACACCATATAATTTTTTTATACTGCAATTGTGAAGAATAGTCATTAAACTTAGACCTTGATGGACACCAAGTTCTAAACCTGTCAAATCTTTTCCCATAACATTAATAGCCATAATTAAATTTCTAATATCTGTTTTTTCATAATGTTTAAAATTATAACTCATTTTATTGTGCCCCAATTTGGTCCAGACTCGTAGTCAACTTTATTTTTAACTTCAAGAATAATAGTTTTTTCCATTGTCTCTTGAATTAATTTTGCTTCGTGGTCCGTGATTGAAAAACAAAGTTCATCGTGTATCTGTATATGAGGCACTATACCTTTTTCATATAAATCTACCATGGCTTTTTTTGTCATATCTGCAGCGGACCCTTGTATCAATCTATTTAAAGCTTTGTAAGTGAAAGCCGGAGTATAATGTTTTTCAAAATGTTCTAACTTTTCATCCACCAATTCTTTGTACTTTTCCATTTGTTCTAATTTATAAGCATCTATAGCTTGTTTTTTTGTATACAAAGGTACTTCATCAAATCTATTTATTTTAGAGTTCCATTTCTTATCAGTAGTTTCCCACTTATTAAATCTACAGAACCTATCTCCTAAGGTAAATAATAGTTTCTCCTCTGATGCAAAGTTTGACAAAGCATAAGATAATTGTTTAACAAAAGGCACCTTACCGTGATAGGTTTGAAATAGTTTGTTTGCTTCTAAAGAATCTAGGTTTAATTCTTTTTGTAATTTAAGTTTACCCATGCCATAGAATAGACCTAGGTTAATTGTTTTAGCTTGTGTTCTTGATATATTTGCCATGTCCGCAACAATTTGATGGAAGTCAGCATCTTCTTTATCAAACTCTTCTTGTAGTCCGCTAGTACCAGGTAGACCTAATTTAATTGCGTAGTGTACTACGATACGTGGTTCTTGTTGCGAGTAGTCAAAACTACCCCACTTATAACCTTCGTCTGGTATAAATAATTCTCTCATCTTTTTACCAATATAACCTTTAGATGGAATTTGTTGCAGATTTGGATTACTCATAGAGAATCTACCAGTTACAGTCCCACCACCATCTCCTCTTATTTGGTTAATATCAGCATGTATTCTACCATTATGAACAAAACCTAATAGACCATCTACAAATGTGCTTTTAGCTTTGTCACACTCTCTGGCTTTAGCCACCATTCTTAAAAATCTATTTTCATGCGTACGTAGATAATCTTTAGGTAGTTGTGGTAGTTTTGATTTAGGAGTTGTTTTGTAGTTTTTAATTTCTTGATGCTCTAACAAATTTTTTATAGATGCAGCAGCCCATATTTGTATATCTAATCCTGTTCTTTTCTTAATGATATTAATTAAGTTGTCTTTTCTTTTTTCTAACTTTTTACCAAACAACTTAGCTTTTGGGATATCTATTTTAACTCCTTTAAATTTCATGTCAACAAGGCAAGGAAATAATTTTGTTTCTAATTCAAATATATTTCTACAAGTTTTTTCTTCTGTTGTTCCATCATCGTTAGTTTTAGTATATAATACTTCATCCAATTTTTTATTAAATAGTTTCCAGAGACGTAGTGTTAAGTTTACATCTTGTTTTGCATATTCTTTTACAACCGAAGCAGGAAGCTTGTGCATGTTAGTCATTGGATCTTTGACTGTACCACCAGACCACTCTAATGTTTTTTCTTGTAAATCATATTTGTATTTTTCATCTTTTAAATAATCTTTTGACAAAGCATCTAATGAATATTTAAATCTATTCTCATCAATGACAGAAGCTGCAATCATTGTGTCTACAATTCTTCCTTTCATTATTTTACCAGTTACCGCTCTTATCCAACATACATCGTACATTGCATTGTGAAAAACTTTGGTAATTTTTTCATTCTGAAAAATCTTTTCGTTTAAAGATTCCCAGATTTTTAATTTTTTATCTAAGGATAGATCTGTGTCCGCATGACTTATTGGAAAATATGTAGTTTCTTTGTCAGTTGCAACTGCAACACCACAAATAAAACCATCACCTCTTATCGCACCTAATCCTTTTGATTTTAAATTAGGATCATATGTTTCTATATCTATCGCTACAGTATCTATACCTTGCAAATCTAGATCTTCTGGTGTCTTACACATTATAATCTCTTTCCAATATCATTTCTAAATAGTGTATTGCTTTCTTAATGTCTTCTTCTTTCCCTTTAGCAGAGTGTCTGCATATGTACTTTATAGCATTCCCCTCCGCGAAAAGCAATTTGTTTTCATTTATAAACTCTGCGGGCTGAATCTTCATCGAGCGGTAGTGTTTCCCGCCGACCTGCTCCTCTAATGAATTGTATGTTGTTCCTTTAAATATATCTTTGTGTGTCATTGTCTTACTCCTAATGTGTATTGTTTTTGTGATGCGATTGTCCAACAATCTATTCTCCCTCTACTGTATGCTACATACTTTAAACGAAGCTGTGTAAAATAATCTTCTCTTCTTGTTGCAGTCAAATCAACAACAACGTTGTCAAACGTCATACCTTTTACTTTGTGTATGTTTCCGTACTGAACTCTACTTACTTCTTCAACATTAACGCCATCTCTAATTAACTGTCTTATAAATCTAACTTGTTCTTCATTGACTCTACTTTTTACTCGAGTGTCTAAAAAGTCAGTAAATTCAAGGCTTTTCTCATATAAAAAACCTTTATCGATCATCTCTTGAATTGTATATTCTTTGTTAATCCAATCTTTAAAAGTTTCTTTTCCTTTACCTTTTACAATAGTTTGCATCCCCATATATTCCCAAAAATATTTTATTTGTTGCAAAGGCATAGCTTTACCTTTTACAAATGCAGGCCAATTTTTATGACAATCAAATTGTTTTTTAGACACAAACGCTGAATTACCTACAGCACAAAAATTAATTCCATTTCTTAATAGAAAAGCTCTGGCCCATTTATGTGAAGGATTACCTCTAAACGTAAATAAAAAACTTTCTTTTGTATTTTTTATTTTATCTAACAATACTCTCATGTGAGAACAGTCTGATATGTAGTTAGGTAAATGATAGTGATGACCTGTTATATCTTTAGCAGGTTTCCATATTCTATTGTATTCGTATTCTTGCCAAATAGGTGCTATAATTTTTTTACATAATTCATTTATTGTTTTACCACATCTAAGTCCATCTTCTAATTGTTCTGCATCTTTAGATATTGTATGGAAATAATCTGCATCAGCTCCGGCCCACTCAAATATAGTTTGATCAGGATCCCCTACCATAATAAATTCTTTTGCATTAGTTGCAATTTTTTCTAAAGCTTTTCTTTGCGGCACGTTACTGTCTTGTGCTTCATCAACTATTAAAACATCTATGTCAGGTACTTTAACATTTGGATTATTAAATTCTTGTATCATATCTTCGTAAGCTCTTACCTGTTCATTCTTTTTATATTCTGTAGCCCATTCAATCATTTGATTTATCATTCTTAAATCTTTGTAAGTTTTTAAATCACCGTTCTGTTTTAAAATAAGATAGTATTGTTGTGTGGTAAGACCTCTACCAATTGCACCTTTAACAAATTTATAAAAGTCATGGTCTTCTGAAACATCTTCTTTTACATCATGGTATCTAAACTCTTTATGCATCCTGCATAAGTTTGCATGATCTTCATCTTTAAATAAAGATTTTTTAATTAGTTTACTCTGACAATACTTATGAATAGTACAAATTCTATTTTCAAAAAAATTCTCTTCTAATTTCATATTTTTAATTTCAGGAAGATCTTCTACAGCTTCTCTAATTTCATCAGCAGCTACATTGGTGTGTGATAATAAAATCATTTTTTCTGGTGAATAAGTTTTTAATAGTTCTTTGTATTTACTTTTTAAGTATATATGTGTTTTACCTGTTCCTGGAGGACCAACTATAAATTTAAGATTGTTCATGTACTATTTGTTTTACCTCCGTAACTTCTTCAAACTCTCCTTCATGAATTAAATTAGTTTCATCCATATTGTAGTTTTCTATTTTATACGTAGAACAAGAATGCTCTTTGTATTTACCCCTATACTTCTTTGCTTTTAAAACGTTTCTGCATTTTAAAACTAAGTCTACTCTAGCCATACTGACTCTTTTCTTCTGCAGATAGTCATCAAACTTATCTAACTTAAATTCTAAACTTTCATTTTTAATATTATAAAAAGGCATACCAAATAAATGTAATTCTTTTTTATCTGTGAATGCTTTGTGTTCTGCAATAAAACTATCAAACCAACCAATAAATCTTAAATCTTCACTAGATTCTGGATCGTAGTCTTGTGACTTTCTTCTAGTTTCAAATTTAGCTATCATCATTTTTTCAAAATCCATCTCTTTCATGTATGGTAAAAAGACAGCAGCCTGTCTCATTACTTCATTGTAAAATATTTTTTTATTCATTAACTGTGGTCCTTCTACAGTTATATCTTTTTCAATTTTTTTACCTTCTTCTGTCGTATATATTTTTACAAAATATCTATCACTTCCATATTCAGTTATTTCACCAATGTGTTCTTGTATTTCTTCTGTATTATTTTCAATACCTATCCAACTAAATATTTTAATTATGTCTTTTTGATCTACATTTAAAACTTCTGCTAATTTAGGAATCCCATATTGTTTTTCTGCTTTTTTACCTGTGGTTCCTTTTTGATTACGTTTGTCCGCTTCAGTATCATTTGCTTCAATAGCAATATTATAAACGAAACTATCTATTTCTTCTGTTGTCCAATCTGTATTTTTAATTAAAGTCCCTGCTATAGCTGTACAATAAATATCTCTAGATCCAGCAGAAGGATATATAATTGTAAGTGCAGTTGACAAGGCAATCTTACCTACATCAACTCTTATGTTTCCATTGTATTCGTGAATGTTAGTGTAGTTTGCCCATTCAACTACTTCTCCATTGTCATCGTATGGAGACTCTGGAACTATTGTATATCTTTCTTTACCACTTCTTAATTCACAAAGAGTTGCACCATGTGGAAACTTCTCAAAGTTTTTTTCAAAGCTTTTTGGTAATATGTATTGTGTAAATTTACAGGAACCTGTCCAAAGGTAATGACTGTTTGGATTATTTCTTCTACCATAAACTGCTCCGCAGTCTTTTAAATAATGTGTTATAAATCTTCTGACAACAAAGTTGTCTATATCTAAATCAATGTGTTGATCTAATCTTAATGCTATCTGTGCTTTTGAGTGATTGTTTTTCCATTCTTCTTTCGTTAAAGTAAAATCTTCTTTCTTCCAACTGACCCTGGCTTTCTTTTGGTCAGTAGGTATTATTACATGACCAAGATTAAGCCAATCCTCATAATTAACAGGTTTATTATTTATCTTATCGTTCATAAATTTAAAAGCGGGCGTCTCCACTCTCGCTTTAACGCCCACTACCTAGGATTCTATAAATTCAAAGATTTTTTTGTTTGTTCTTGAACTTCAGGTTTAGCTTGTATCTCACCTTTACCTACAGAATCTGCAAAAGATTTAGCCATGTCATAGATAGCTTTATCAGTGACAGGTCCTACTTTTGTTACATCCCAACCAAACCATGTTCCTTTGTCGTTAGACATTTGAACAGTAGATAGTTGATAAATGTGGCTGTAAGTTGGCGGAGTAAACAAACCATTTTTACCCTGCATTTTTATACCCAACATCATTGAGTTCCATTTTCTACTAACTTTTAATTGAGTAGACTTCATAGAAATCAAAGCTGTTTCTGGGTTATCACCAACGATTAATACAAAGTGACTAGCTGTATTATCAAGATAGTTTCCATTTGGTAATCTATCTTTATAGTCTTTACCTCTAGTTGTTTGACTTACAATGTCACTATCTGCATCGTGAATTGCAACAGGTGCACCTGTACTGGTACCTCTGTCTTGCCATTCAATGTACTGTCGTTTGTAATGACATGGTACAACTTGTATAGTGTCATACAATGCATTAGTTACGGTATTTATTATTTTACCTGGCTCTGCACCCTCGACGTACTTACCATCTCTTTTGTTTACCTCTGGAGATAGTTGACCCAAAATTTTTAAGAATGGTAACGCAAGATCTTCTTGCGATATATTCTGGGCTCCTTGTTGTGCATCTGCTTCCATATCAAATGTAGCTAATGCACCATTCTTTTTTTCTGTTACTTGGTTCATGTTTATTTGTTCCTTTTTATTGTTGTCTTATTCTCCGAGAAAACCCCGAAGATTTCCGTTGGCATTTCTTTTCCTGCCTCAATACGCTCACGGACTAACGCTTTCAGAGTCATGGGTTCAACCTTCATCTTTTGTGTCGGTTGAAACCCACTGCTCTTTGCAAGTTCGGCATAATCAGCCGCCTTGTTATCTTCGTTACGACCAAACGATACGGATATCTCATTTTTGATTATATCGCCTAAGCCATTTTCACGAAGCCAGTTAAACGCCGATTCTTTATTTGCTTCTGTTATAGTAGCACGATACGACGTTGAAACTTTAAGATGTGATCCATCTTGAAGTTTTAATTCTGCTAAACCCATTTCGGACATCATGGTAGGTATTACCTCACCTGATATACGTTGGTATTCTTTTTTTAAGTCTTTTATAGTAGATTCACTTGCTTCTATTCTAGAATGTAGAGCTTCTAATGTTTCTACTTGATCTGCAAGAGACTGAATATTTTCAGTTTTACTCATTGCATCTTGTTGGTCTTTTTCAAAATCAATTGTCATCTATTTCTCCTTTCTCGTATAAATTAATGTCAATCGGGTAGTATTTTCTTTCTTGCTTATCCCACTTTAATAAATTGTATTTGCCATTTGTAATATCAGATACAATTGAACATGCAACACCTATAATTGCAGGATCGCCTGTAAGTAGTAAATAATCTCCTTGCTTAAAATCTTTTAAACCTTTTCTTAATTTAAAAATTAAAGGACCTGGAGAAAAAATCATTTGAGAAAACTCTGGCAATAAAAATTTAAATTTACCATAACTAGATGCACCTATAATATTTATTTTAGGATTACCTGCTTGTGTACCCGCTATTTCTTGTATGACGTACACAGTTGGTTTACTTCCAATGACATTTTTTTCATTTATTACTTTCATGCTTGACAATATAACCATGTAATACTATATGTCAAGTTAGAAAGTTATGAATTATAAATTTAAAACAAAACCATACGCGCATCAATTAACTGCGTTAGAAAAATCCTGGAATAAAGAAACCTATGCATATTTTATGGAAATGGGTACAGGTAAAACAAAAGTGTTAATTGATAACATGGCAATGTTATATGACAAAGGTAAAATTGATGGTGCATTAATTGTTGCTCCTAAAGGTGTAATTAAAACTTGGTACGAACAAGAACTACCTACACATTTACCAACACACATTGAAAATGTGTCTGTATTGTGGCAACCTAATATAACAAAAACACAACAAGAAAAACTAGAGTCATTGTTTGAAATAGAAACAGCTTTACATATTTTAGTTATGAATGTTGAAGCTTTTAGTACAGATAAAGGTATGAAATTTGCAGCTAAATTTTTAAATTCACATAAAGTTTTAATGGCTATTGATGAATCTACAACAATTAAAACACCTACAGCAAAACGAACTAAAAATATTATTGGTCTTGGTAAGTCTGCGAAATACAGACGTATCATGACTGGATCTCCGATTACAAAAAATCCTTTAGATTTATATACACAATGCGAGTTCCTTGATCCGTATTTATTAAACCATGCTTCATACTATTCTTTTCGTAATAGATATGCAGAAATGAAAACTATGCACGTACGTGGTCGATCAATACAAGTTGTGCACGCGTTTCAAAATCTTGCAGAACTATCAGACAAAGTAAAAGGTTTTTCTTACAGAGTATTAAAAGAAGATTGTTTAGATTTACCACCAAAAATTTTTACTAAACGTTATGTCACGTTAACACCAGATCAAAAAAAGATTTATCAACAAATGAAAAAAGAAGCTATGGCTATATTAAATGGTAAAGTAACTTCTACCATAACTGTATTGACTCAATTAATGCGATTACATCAAATAACTTGTGGTCATTTTACTGCTGATGATGGGTCCACGCAGTCTGTTGAAAGTAATAGATTAAATGAATTAATGTCTGTTCTTGAAGAAACAGAGGGCAAAGCTATTATTTGGGCTAACTATCAATTAAGTGTAGGTGAGATTATACAAAGAATAATTAAAGAATATGGTGAAGATTCTTATGTTCATTATTATGGTTTAACTTCACAAGAAGACAGACAAGACTTTATTCGTAAGTTTCAAAACGATCCTAAGTGTAGATTTTTAATTGGAACACCACAAACAGGTGGGTACGGTATTACACTTACACAGGCCAACACTGTAATTTATTATTCTAATAGTTATGATTTAGAAAAAAGATTACAATCAGAAGACCGAGCCCACAGAATAGGACAGACAAAGTCAGTAACATATGTAGATATTATAGCAGAAGATACAGTTGATGAAAAAATTGTAAAAGCATTACGGAATAAAATTAATATAGCATCTGAAGTATTAGGTGAAGATTTAAAAGAATGGATTTAAAATGAAAATTTTAGGAATTAATATATCTCATCATCCCTCAATATGTATATATGAAGATAAAAAAATTCATAAATTTTATAATGAAGAAAGATTTACTCTTAGAAAAAATTGTCCACCAGAAACTTATCATTTTAAGTTATATCAATCTATACTTCATCATGTAAATTTTAAACCAGACCTTGTTTGTTATGCATCATTTCAAAGATCACGTGATGATTTTAAAGATAAAGATGTTATAAAAATATTACAAAATCAATTAGAAAATCCAATTTATTATTTTAATGATAAGAATCACCACATATATC
>Ga0208160_1000485_pt1 | contig 18458 bp, 35 predicted proteins | sample CB_VirMetaG_FD_184536 | JGI IMG/M metagenome (GOLD analysis project Ga0208160, IMG submission 184536) | Freshwater to marine saline gradient viral communities from Chesapeake Bay - CB_1504_1 Viral MetaG (SPAdes) (version 4) | ecosystem: Environmental > Aquatic > Marine > Coastal | place: USA... | reverse complement strand
CCAATTCAGGCAGGAAAACCCGAAAACGACATTCGGGCTTAACATTGCTGGTGGTGTGGCTGGAACGGCACCATTGGTTGCAGCAGCGCCAGGGTTAATGGGCGCTTCGCCGGGTGGGTTTTGGGCTAATACCGCAAAGTCGGCATTAAGCGGCGGCGCTATTGCTTTGCCTGATAGTGCCATTCGCTCGGACTTCGATCCCAAACAGACGGCAATCGGAACAGGCGTCGGCGTTTTAGGAGGTGCCGCTGCTCCAGCAATATCTAGAGGTATTGGGTACGGGGCTAGAACTTTAGGCGGCTTTTTTGGTATTGGCAATAAATCTGCCGTACGGCGAGCGCTTGGCGAAACAGTCCGGCAGTCGGGCAAGACAGTTGATGACGTGGCAGATGATTTGGTTCGCGCAGGCCGCGACGGCCAACCTGATTACGCTGCTGTCGATGCGCTCGGACATTCAGGGCAGCGCCAGCTTTCAGGTATAATGAGGCAACCAGGCGAAGCACGTTCAGAAATTACTGAAAAACTGCTCCAGCGCCAAACAGGCCAAGCAGGAAGGCTTACAAACACGCTTGCGGAAGGTTTCGGCGCACCCGATACGGCGCTGCAAAGGCAGACAGCCTTGACAGCAGCAAGGAAGGCCGCTGCAGACATAAATTATGCAGCATCAAGAAACAGTAGCGGTGCTGTCGATGTGCAGGGCGCAATTGACTATATCGATGATATTGTTCGGCCTGGTGTTCAGAGGATAGCCGATCCTGCTGACGACATTGCGGGTGATGGAATAGAAAATATTCTGAGCCGGTATAGAAAAAGAATGACAGACGGGCGTTCTGTATTGACAGACTACAACCAAACATTGAACCTGAAGATGGATATTGGCGATGCTGCAAACGATGCTTTCCAGAAGGGCAAAGGAAGGCTTGGCTCGACATTAAAGAAAATGGCAGACAAACTGGACGAAGCGCTAGAAGCGTCTAGCCCAGGCTACCGCCGTGCAAATGATACATTCAAGACGCAAAGCCGTGTTATCGATGCGATTGACGACGGTGCAAAAATTGAAAGTGGCCGCGTCCGGTTTGATAACTCAATCCCCGCATTCAACAAGCTGACACCAGCACAAAAGAAGTCATTCCGCGTTGGCTATGTCGATCCCAAAATTGCAAAGATACAAAACGCGTCTTCGTCACCGACAACGAACAAAGTTCGAACGCTGCTGACTGAAAAGACAAAGCATGAGTTTCCAGCTTTCGCGGCTCCAGGCCAAGGTCCAAAAATGGGCAGGAGGATCGCCCGCGAAAAGACTATGTTTGACACCGCTCATGCAGCGCTTGGCGGTTCTGCAACTGCTCAAAATATCAATGATGCAGCGGCAGCGGCATCACTTGATTGGAACGTGTTTGCGAACCTGTTTAGCGGCAGGCCAGGCGCTGCGGTAATGGGTGGGGCCAAAATACTCGGCTCCGCCATGAAGGGCAAAAACTCAAAGGTTCGTGACGAAATAGCCAAAGCGCTGATGGAAACAAACCCTAGTGCTGTTAGAAATATGCTTTCAACCGCTGTGCAGCAAAACCAGATTTCCACTGAAACATCCCAGGCCATCATACGTGGCCTGATGCAGGGCAGTAGTTCAGCTATTCAAGAGCAGATAAACAGCCAAAAGACATCAAGGCTGCGTCAGGCCAACTAAACCAATCAATCTATTCAAGAGGTGATCACATGCCAAGAGACGGCTCAGGCGTTTATACGCAAGCGGCAAACACTGCAGCGGTGTCCGGCGATCCGGTTTCATCGTCCAAGTTCAATTCATTCACGGCTGATATTGTCTCGGATTTGAACGCGGCTCGGCCTGTCACGGCGGGCGGAACGGGTGCGACAAGCGCGAGTGCGGCACGAACAGCCCTTGGCCTTGCTATCGGAACAGACGTTCTGGCGTATGATGCAACAATTGTCGTTGATGCAGATATTGGAGTGTCTGTTCAGGGGTACGATGCAGACACGTTGAAAGCCGACACATCAGACGACCTCACGGTGGGCTTCACTGCAACCAGTTATTCTGCAGGGACTAAATCCAGCGGCACATTCACTCCCGATCCCGCAAACGGGAATTTTCAGCACGCTACCAATGGCGGCGCTCATACACTGGCAGCGCCAACCGCCACAGGCTCTTATACAATCGTCATAGAAATCACCAACAACGGTAGTGCCGGGGCCATCACCTTGAGCGGCTTTGATGTGTCCGATGGGGATGACTTCACCACAACCAATACTGACTTCTTTCAGGTGTTTATCACTAAAACCAATGGCGGCGTTTCTTCAACCACGAAGGCTATGCAGTAATGAGTGTTCCGGGATTTATGCCACAACTTAGTGGCGGCGGTGGCGCTGCCGCCGCTGTTGTTTCCTTTGAAAGTTCGGCTGTCGATGGAAACTCCGCCACCATTTACACATTCTCCGGTGTGGCATTGGGGGCTGCTGCTGCTGACCGATATATAATTGCTGGTGTGTCTGGTGACTCCGCTGGTGATACCACAATCACAACCGTGACAATAGGCGGTGTGGCGGCTACCGAATTGATGGACGGTTCTAATAGTCAGGCCAATATGGGTTTTTTCATTGCTGCCGTCCCAACCGGGACAACGGGAGATGTTGTCGTTACTTTTTCAGGTTCCAAAGCCCGCGCCGGCTGTGCTTGCTGGAGAGCCACTGGTTTGGCCTCACCCACCCCACACGCCACCCTTCAGGACACTACATTGTCAGGTGCTGTTTTGAGTGGAACAATCAATGTTCCTTCAAACGGTTTTGTTATCGCGTATGATGCCTGCGATGGGACGATCACTACAACATGGGTTGGAGTTACAGAGGACTTTGACGAAGCCAGAGATGGGACCAACAGGTATCATTCAGGCGGTTTCGATCTTGTGCCGGGTGGGGAAACTGGGCGCACTGTGTCTGCCACATACGCATCTGCACCAACAGCCCAAATCATGCAGGCAGTATCATTCTCTTAAAGGATTTCAACATGCTCGCACTTATCAAAGACAACACAATAATCACAAAGGTGAGAGAGGGAAACTCAGTCAGTCTATTGAACGGCGACAAGGTGTCTCCCGCTCAGGCAGGCTGGACAAACTCAGACGGCTATTCACTCGCCACCATCCTTGATGCAGACGCCATCCCGGATGGGAAGCGAAGCACTGCAAAGGATGTTACGCTTATTTCCGGCTCACCGAAGTGGATCCACACCCTCGAAGACATACCCGCACCATCCACAGACCCTATTGACTACCCGCTGAACCCGGCACAGTTTGAAGCTATCCTGTCACTGATCGGCATTACAGTTGACCAGATCGATGCGGCCATCGATTCAGTCATTACCGATGCAGCGGCTAATGCCTTCGCCAAAGCCAAGGTTCGTAAGGCTACATCATATCACCGCGACAATGCGCTGTTCGCCCTGCTCACGCCTGTCATGGATGTCACAGCCGCTGAGATCGACACGGCATGGATGCAGGCAAAAGACTTCCGTTGAAATGCCCGATCTACCGGGCTATTACAAAGCGCTGAGAGCGATCCCACAACATCACAGGTGAAACCATGGCTATGAAAACAAGCCGTGAGGGGCTGATTGAAATCGCTTCTCATGAAGGCATTGTCACGTCTCCATATCGCGATAGTGTGGGCGTCTGGACGTTCGGAATCGGGCACACATCCGGTGCCGGCGAACCATACCCAAAGACCATGCAAAAGGGTGTTATCCGTCCGATTGCCGAAATCATGGATTTGTTTGCAAAGGACGTTGCCAAATATGAAAGGCGCGTCAATGCAGCGTTCAAGAAGAAGCTGACGCAAAAGCAATTTGATGCTGCCGTTTCCTTCGATTTCAACACCGGGGCGATTCACAAGGCGTCATGGGTGAAAGACTTCAACGCAGGCAATCCAGCCGCGGCAAAAAAATCATTCATGAACTGGCGAAAGCCCGCGGAGATTATACCGCGGCGCGAGAAGGAGCGCGACCTGTTCTTCAAGGGCAAATATTCCAGCGGTGGCTATGCCAATGTCTATTCAGCGGATTCATCTGGAAAGGTCCAATGGGCAGCAGGCAGACGGGTGCAGGTGTCAAAACTGATCGATGCGCCCACAAAGCCCACACAGCCAGATCCCCTCGATCAGATCACATTGACACCGGACGATCTAAAGATCGAGCCAGTGAAGCCATCTGTAGGCGTGTGGGCTGTTCTAATCAAATTCATCGCATCAATATTCAGGAGCAGAAAATGAAGGGTTTCAGAACAACACTATTGTCCGGCATTGTCGGCACACTCGGTATTCTCGAAGTCGCTGATTTGTCAGTTATCCCAGATCGATATGAGGGCTACATCACAATCGGCATTGCCGTTTCTGTGTTCTGGCTGCGGTTGATCACATCCACGAAGATCGGCAAGGCGTCATGATCGACATTCTCACGGGCGGATCCGGGACGCTGACTGTGATCGGCGCAACCATCGCCGCTGTCATTGCAGTTGTCTGGCGTGTGTTCGTTGCTGGCAAGAAATCCGAACGCGCCAAGAACCTCGAAAAATCCAATCAACAGTGGACTGAAGCCGATGAACTCATTCGAAAAGCTCAAGATGCTCGCCGCAATGCTCGCTATGGCGCTGATAGCGGGCTGCACAACGACGACGGCTTCAAAAGGCCCTGATGTGTCAACTGTAGCCTGCCGCTCGTTTGAGCCGGTAACATGGTCCGATGCGGACACACCTGAGACAATCAAGCAAGTCAAGCAGCATAATGCCGCGTGGACGGCTGTGTGCAAGGGGAAATGAAAAAGACCGCAACTAAAGGATGTCTTTCCAAGATTTGTTGAGTTGGATGGCACTGACGTTTTGTCGGCTAATGCCATAAATCTCGGCAAATTCTCTCTGATTCATTCGTTTCGTTCTGATATCACGAACATCGTTTTTGGTGAGCTTCGCGTTGCCCTGATCTTCTCCACACAGCGAGTTCCCGCGCCCCTTGTTTTCACGGTCACGAACATTATCAGCATTCGTTCCGGGAAAGAGGTGTTCGGGGTTGACGCATCCAGGCGTGTCGCACTTATGCAAGATGCACAGCTCGTCCGGTATCGGGCCGACGTGGATTTTATAGCTGGATCGGTGCGCCATTTGCATCTTCCCGTCGATTTTGAACCGCCCGTAGCCCTGATTGTTCGTACATGCCATCCAAAGCCAACATCCGCTCATCGGCTCCGGCATAACCTTCTCATAAAATCTTTCCATCGTGTTCCCTTTCGTTATGGTAACGTATTTATTATAAACAGACGATTGTCAAAAGTCTTCTAAGAAATAGGATTGCCAATGACCGACGACGATTTCAAGCGATCAATTGAAAGACGGCAATCAGCAATTGAAGCTGACGTTGTGGTTTTGAACAGATCACTCAACGCGCTATCAACTGCGCAGTCAGTGACAAACGTCCGGTACGAGCAGATCAAAAGCGATCTGGATTCTATCCGCAAGATTCTGAACTGGATCGCCGTCATGGCGCTCGGTGGTTTTGGCGCTGCATTCATCAACTGGGTTATCAGCGGAGGGCTTGCAAGTGTTTCTTAACTGGCTCGATCGCACAATCACCACACTGGGCGTTACGTTCACCATCATTCTGAGCATCTGGGTTTTCTATACCGTCGGGCCGTGGCTCGAATCCAATTATTTCCCCGTCACATCGAAAATCACATTCGTTGAAAAATATGAGGACAAAGGCAGGACGATATTCCGGTTTCAATACGAGAAAAAGAGGCAATGTGAGTTCAATAGTTTTGAGTGGTTTTCAGGCAGAACATTTAAGGAAAACCATTCGCCAAAAAAGATGGGCAGCAAAGAAGTCACATCAAACCCTTCCGGGGAAACCTACATATCAAGCATGTGGGTGATAGACGCACCGATTGACGAAACATTCAACGATCCGCTCATAGTCTGGTGGCACCAGTGCCATCCGTTCTGGGAAACCAAGACGATTATTTATCCATGATGCCTTCCGACAAAGAGCGCATCCGCCCGCGCACTGACATTCAAACCGGAAAATACGAGCTGGCTATAGACGGCACGGTGATCTATCAATTCACATCCGTAAACGAGTTTCATCAATTCCAGCTTGAGTGCATGTCGGCTCTTATGTGGTGTTTGGGTGATAAGCCGAAGGGGTAGGTTTACCGGGTAATGACCTAAATTTATCATGTTGTTGAGGTTAACAAAATGATCCCGCCAGACAACAAACGAATCCGCCCGCGCACTGACACTACCTTATTGCATGGGCCCTATTGACTGAGTATTGCCACCTCCTTCATCTCGCCATTTGTCCCAACTCAGGGAGTTTGTGGGCGTTTGGCGGGTGTCAATGTTCCTTGTCTTCCGTATCGTGTTTGTTTTGGCGGTCAAATTCTATCTCCATGCCAGTTTTGAAATCGATCGTAGGCTTGTCCAGCGCTTTTGCATATCGGGCAAGGGTTTCGCAACAGCGTAGCAATGATAAGCATGGACCCATATTTAACGGACAGGCCGATTGATTCCGGTGAAATCGAACGCATAACAATTGCCGCCGCAAGCATAAGCCAAAAGGCTAATATGAACCGTGTGCTTTCCTTCACGCACTTTCCTCCTTGTTCGCCAGTTCAAGCAATGTATCGGCGTGGCATGGATCGCCCGGCTTGCACCAGCATGCGAGGTTTTTGCCGCGCAGTTCAGACACGTCTATTTTCTGTTCCTCTAGGTATTGGCGATGACCATCTACAGCGCCAATTTGGCACTGCTCAAGAGAATACCCTAGAGCAAGGCAATCAGATATCACCATTGGGTTGCCCCATTTCGAAGGCCGGGCGACATTCACGGCATCAAGGCCGTTTGCCGCCTTGCTGGCATCCTGCAGGTTGAATCCCTTTTTGCGGGACAGTTGAAGTCGGATAGGTTTGTCACTCACGCGCTTTCCTCCACGATCTTGACCGGGTGGCCAAACTTGGGGTTAAATTTGTTCATTGGGTGTAGCCCTCACCGTTGCAGTTGAAGCATGTGACTGAAATGGAAGTATGCGCTTCGTGCAAAAAACCCTCCCCACGGCACTCTGGGCAAAGGTATGTCGCGTGGCAATCTTCGCAGAGCGGGCCATAATCACCCACGCACATTTCATCCTCTTGGCATCTGCCAGTTTCGGAATCACATTCGATGCATCGCTGTAGGTTCACCATCATGTTCTCCATTCCAAATTGAAAATCTCACGCGACAAGATCAGCCGCATAGCCTCGCCTGTTGCATCCTCGCCTTTGTCAGACCAAAGCCCGAACAGAACCAAAGCAACATGGTAAGGATTGACTCCGAGATTGCGCCAAAACTCCAGTTCGTTCATGCCGCTTTGTGCGCGGTGCCGATCTGGTGACAACGGTAAAGCCCATCTGTCTGATGCCTTGCGTGATTTGCCCCGCCCGAAGTGGCCGTAGTTCGGCTTTGCATGGCTCAGGTGCGCGGCTTCGACCGGGAATGTATGATCGATGATGCAAGGCAGATCATGCAGCCATGACAGGTAGTCTTTGCGCTTTACTGGAGCCGTTGCCTTGGACGGCGTGAATTGGGTTTCCTGTGCGCGTATCCTGAAAGCCATCAGCCCACCGCCTGCGAATGATCTGCAGCAAACTCACCGTGATATTTTGCGACGGCTTTTGCACGGGCTTCGGCTGCTTCTTCGATTGTGTCAAAAAAGCCGAGATGTTTTCTTTTGCCGTCTTTATTGATCCGCGCATGCCATTTCTTATCTGCTTTGTTGTAGCAAACGCCGGGAACAACCGCTGGTATTATTTTTTTTATTGACGCGTTGTACTGATTTTCAGCATTTGTACATTCTCGAAGATTTTCCCATCTGTTGTCAGCCCGATTACGGTTAATGTGATCGACGTATCCTTTCGGCCATTTTCCAGTCATGTAGAGAAAAGCAAGGCGCGATGATAGGTATAATGGCCCATTAATCTTTATCTGTCTGTACCCTGCAGTGGAGACAGCCCCGGCCACGCTATTTTTTTTTGCAGTACCTCTCCGATTTACTTTCCACCAAAAATTGCCAGTAAATGGATCGTATTTTAGAAGCGACTTCAGCCTCGCTTGCGTCAGTGCATCTTGGTTTTCTTGTGAGATTATGGGCATTTCCTGTTCTCCTGTTTCAATCTGTCAGTTCAACGTTTCTGTGCAAATACTGTCGATACAATCATGAACTTTTGGGGATATAGTTTCATCGAGCAGTAAGTGCATCGTTTCTTTATCGTCACATAGCAGAGATATGACAGTTGCAATTGTGGCTATCAATGCAGACACGGCATCTTCTGGGTCGCCGCCAGCATCGTGAATAGTCTTGATTATGCTGTTCGTTGCATCGTCAATGACGGTGGCGCATAGATTCTTCATTTCATCGGTCATCAACTAACGTCCTCCTGTTTGCGCTTCGCTGTCCTGCTGGCGGCCTCTACGCGCCTTTCTTCACGGCGCTTGAACCAATCAGACCAGAACGCCTCAAGCTTGCCTGTGGCCTCTGCCTCGGTCTCGCCATAGCAATGGATGGGCAGAAAGCCGAACCGATCCGGCTGGCCTTTTGGCTCGGCGTGATCTGGATCAATTGCCTTTGGTGATGGAAAGCCTGTGTGTTCCGTTTCCTTGTCGTGGTTCGCGAACGGCACGCGGTATTGTGCGAGCCAACGACGGGCGGGAACGGCGTTCTTGGATTCCCATGTGACGATTGTTTTGGTGTCAGACATTTTTCAAATCTCCAGCTTCACAGCCGAGAGCTTCCGCAAAATACGCAAGCGCATATTCAGCATCATGCCCATCATTCAGGATTGCGCGGACTGACTTGCTGACCTCTCGGGCGGCCGATTTTGCAGGCTCGGAAAAGCCCTTTATTTCCGGCATCCAGTTCGTCTCGATCATCTTGGCATTGCCAGCGGATAGATTGCTGAACATGTCCCGCGCAAAATCGATCAGCCGTTTGTTTTCATCGGCTGGAATTTCTGCGGGTGACGTGGTGGCAGGAGGAGGAGAACCACTGTCACCCGCTGCGCTGGCAGAGCTATCAACGGAGGGAGGGGAGTCCTCACACTCTGCTTGCGCGTCTGTTGCTTGGGAGGAGGTAGCAACAGATTCTTGTTTCTTATCGTGGAATATCACCCCATGTTCAGCGCCCCAGGCTGTAACCAATTCCATCAGATCCGACATTTCATCTACGCTCAAATCGCTGGATGATTGCCCGTAAGGGACAACGCCGCGTTCATCGAGTGCCGGGAGGAATCTGGCTTCGCGACCAAGGGCATTCAGAAAAATAGCTTTCCATTCATCTGTGTTGAACTTCTTCCCGCCAAGTGCGCCTTGCTGTGCAACATCTGACAGCATGGCCCACATGCGGTCGTTCTGCGGCAAAGTGCGCTTTGATGACTTGAATTCAATCCTTGTGTTCACGGGCGCTTTTTGAATCCAATGAACAGCCTTGGCCCTCACATCATCGCTATTCAGGATAAGCATTGCGCGGGCCATTTATGCGGCTTCCTTCAACTCGTTGATTTTGGCCTCAATGTCAGCGAGAAATTCCCGCACACCAGATTCCAGTTCAGATATGGCCGCATCGTCACGAGGAACGCGCTGGACGTAGAAACGATACTGAGGCGGCAACCGTGGGTCATAAGACACGAAGTCGCACCAGAGGCGCTCTGTGCAGGCCATTTGCCATTGCATTTGCTTGATGTAATTCCCGGCAATCTTCTTTTTGATGATCGTGTCAATGTGCGTTGATGTGTTCGGGCATTTGAACTCGACCAGACCATCATCATCGACAAGACCATCAGGAGACGCGCCAGCCTTCTCAATCGTCGGGTGATCGACAAAGGCGACTTCTGTCACGTTCGCGTCACGCAGGAAGGCATAAGCATTGCGGGCGTCCGGCTCGATCTCATTGCCTCGGGCCATTGTCGCATTGCTGAATCCTTCACTTGGAACACCCGATAGAATTTCAGCAATCAATTCGCCCATATAGGTGTCGCGGGTTTTGCCCCAATTTTTGCCGGATCGGTCACGCGCCATCACGTCCGATATTCTGGAAGCGGTGACTTTGCCTGCCCGCATTTGGAGCCATTCTTCTGAACCTTGGATTATCTCGGTCACTGGTCCAATCCTTTCAGGTGGAAGTAGACGCGGTGACAGGCAGCAACATCAACCATCGCGTCGTGTGCGCCCTCAAGGTCTTCGTCGAAAAAGTGCTTGATGCATTCTTCAAGCTTCGGAGCTTTTGGTTTGTTGATCCCTGCCGCAATCATCCTGTCAGTTGGCGGTAGATTGATGATCGGCGAGGCTGCTTCCATTGTGCAGAACATCGGTTTTGTAATTGGCCTTGTTGCCTTGTAATGGCGAGCAATCGCCGTTTCCATGATCTGCTTGTCGAATGCGATGTTGTGGGCAACAATCAAATCAGACCGATGATACAAGTGAGAAAATGCAGCCATAGCGAATTCTATACCGACGCCAAATTCACATGCTTTTTGCGTCGTGATCCCGTGGATTTTTGCCGCCTGTTCCGGTATATCCACATCATTGTTGACGATGAAATTGAAACTTGAAACAACGTCGCCTTCATCCTCGCAAAGCTGCGCGGCAAGCTGCACCACATAGGGCTGCGTGGGGTCATCAACAGCGCTACCCTTCTGATAAAACCCGGTGGTCTCGGTATCAAAAAACATAATCATGCGCTTACTGCCTTCTGTTCTTTCTGGTGGAGCATTCCAACGGTTTCGTTGAACCGGGCAGCGGGTAGGAACTTCACCGCGTCGATCTTTGCCCACTTGCAGAATTTCTCCACGTCTGAATTGGTGTCCTCAAGCAAGGTGAGAATTTTCTTCAGTTGCTCTGGGGAAACGGGTTCGCCCGCGCCATCGTTATCTTCACCGCCAACCTGAATATTCAGCAAAGCGCAAGCCGTGTATCGCTTGCCATATGACACCGATGACCCAACAGCCTGCACAGCGTTTTTGCTGCCGCTCTTGTCTGCTGGCAAAGCAAGTTCTGTGCTGTCGTCATGGCCTCCAGCATGGCGTAATATGGCTGTGACTGTGATCGTGTCGCTGGTCACGTTCGTTTTGAACGACAGGCCGAAACCATGCCGCGCAATCACAGGCTGGATCGCGGCCTGAATATCTTCCCACCGCCCATAGTCTCCGGTGTTACTTTTCCCAAGCCGTTCGACTGCTGGAAGTTCTGGCTGCATCCTTGCGAAGGCCGCGTTGAACTCAACTTGTGCTTGACGCTCAAACACACGTTCCTGCATCTGCAAAAGGCGTTCCATCTTGTCGATATCGACGGCTGGATTCATTGCCGCCCGCTCGATCATGGAGACGATTGCAGCGACTTCGCCAACCTGGGCGGGCTGTTCTTGCGTCGCGATTTCTTGCGCGGGCTTCGATATCTCAATCGAACGGTGCGCGATTTCTTCAATGTGTTCTTCGGTGTTCATGATGTCATCCTGTCAATCAAAACGATAAATCCAAATGCGAAAGCCCAAAGGGCGGCCAGGGCGCACAGGTCTTTGAAGACCTGGTGCTTGTTCTCTGGCGGGTAGGGGTTGCGGTCAATGTTCACGCTGCAACCTCCCGCAAATGATCGGACAAAGCCGCTTCAAACCGTTCCCTGATATCAACATCAGCCAAAACGGCAGTGGACAGACGGTTGAACAATTCCACAACAAAAGGATCATCGTGCTTGGCGTGAATGCTGATATCTTTTTCCTGCCAGATATGGTCCTCAAGGCTGATGCCTGAGACAGTGAACCCATAGCCCGGGTCTTCCGTCAGGCCCGCTGTGCCGTTGAACAGGGCAACCGTTGTGCTGCCAATCTTCAGCGGCAGTTCTTCGAATTTGATTTCTGTGTCGAACGGTATCATGATTTTTCCCCCTTCAAGACTGGCGCTTCATAGCCCATTGCTGCGGCAAGCTGCATGAAACTTTTATGCGCTTCCTCGCAAAGTATAAATGCTTGATAGCTCTGAACATCGTCCATATTGTATGAAACCAAAAGGCAGTCAGATACGTCCCTGGCCTTCAGTGAAGCTGTGATTTTCTCCATTGTCGTCATAATCTTGTTCTCCGTTGATAATCACAATGTTGCATAGGCAGCAACGCAATGCAAGCGGAAAATGAAAAATAATCATCCGCAAAAGAAATCCTATGGACAAATCCAATTTATTTTGGCATTGTTGGTTATCGATGTCGGGAGCGCATGGGGCCGCATCGTGTGTTAAGTTGGAAGGTCGGGTTGCGCAAAGGTGGATGGTCACCGTGGAAAAACCATTGGGTAACAAGCAACCAACAAGGGATTCTGCACCCTGCTTGTTGAGGCACACCAGCCAATAAAAACAGTACATGATGCGTAGGTGGGACGACCCGTCATATGGGTTGGCGCTGATGTGTGTTAGAAACCTCACCTCTAAAGGTTCCAACGCGCACAGGAAACCAGCGGTCGAGGTTACTCTCGGTCGGCCTGGGTTTTCTGTGCTTATATTTCCTACATAAAGCTTCCAACCCCCTCTTTAAGAGCCTTAAAGGATTATAGAATACTGACTCTCAGTATAGTATAGAGGTATAATGGTTTTCCATGATAAACACACAGGAGCGGTTATGCACAAACCATGGTTAGAAGAAACCGACGGGCGCAGATTGCAAGCGTTCATTGGCGCACGAAACATCCCCACAAGACACATAGAGACACCAGAAGAACTGGTTTTTTTTGCATCAGAACTTTTTGAATTGCCAGAAATCAGGACGGCAACAATTGCCCAGGCTGTTGAGGCCGTGTCTGGCATGAAACGGAAGGATCGACGCAAAGCAGCCGAGCGCAACCGTTCGCGGCTGATGGAAGAAGAAAACCTGGACGACGAACCAATGAGCGAGATTGAGCAGCAGCTTGGCGAACGGATGCATTAATTTTGCATTTCGACAAAAACACTATTGCCAAGCGTTGCCAGCTATGCAACCATGCGGCATGAACACATCAGCAATTACAGAATACCGCACCAAGCGGAAGCACAAAATGTCAATGGAAGCGTTCGGGCGGATGTTCGAACCTCCGTTGAATAAATCAACCGTGTCAAGGTGGGAGGCTGGCGGAGTTCCGGCTGAACGGCTTGCTGAGATTTCGCGGATTACTGGAATTTCGGTGCGGAAGCTCAGGCCTGATATTTTTTATGGGAAAGGATCAGATCAATGACCAGCGTCAAACCAAGGCGATACTCGCAGGCTGAAAGAGCCAAGATCAATCGGCTCAAGGATGAGGGTATGGAAATCAAGCATCTTGCCGAGATGTACAACACAACACCAAAGCTTCTGCGCGACAACATCAGCCGCTGGAAGCGTTACGAGGAAAAACCAAAGCCGGACCAAAAGGCGGTTGCATCAGCCCTTGGAGTCCATCTGGTTGATTATCATCGTGCGCGGCGGGGCTTTCATGTGCCGGCACATTTGAATGACGAATACACGGATCTCCTGAAAACGGGAGTTCCAATTGTTGAGGCAGGCCGTCAACTCGGTCTTGTCAGCGTAACGGATCGCAGCTGAATAGAGAGAGGATTGAGAACATGGATTGGACAACAAAACCATTACCCGCAATCAACCAGGAAGGCATCAGCAACGCCCGTTACATCATCGCATGGGTAGTGATGGCCTCGTCGTTTGCTTTCCTCGGCTACATGGCTCTGAGAGGTGATGTGTGATGAACATCAATTCAATTCCAAACCAGATCATAACCGGGCTGATCGCCAGCGCATTCTTTGCATATTGCATAACCGGCGCGGCGGCGTTTCTGGTTGCTATTGTCAGCCTTCTTGGTGGTGCCGGATGAGCGACGTGGCCACCATCACCCGGATGAGAGAGCGCATTGAAACGCTTGAAGAAGAAAACAGGCAACTCAAGGCTTCGGTCATTCCCGACGCATCAAGCCAGACATGGAGGCTTGGATTAACTAAGACGCAATCAGCAATGTTCGAGCGTCTTGAAAAGTCTGAAATGGCGACAAGGGAAGCCCTTTTGAGTGTCATTGAACAAACGACCGGGCAGCCATCAAACCCAAAAAGTCTGGACACGATGATTCATTACATGCGCCGTCGCCTCAAAGGTTCGGGGCATCAGATCCGCACCGTCTGGGGTGTCGGCTACAGGCTGACAGGGAAGGATATGAATTTATGATTGGCACATCAACAGACCTAGCATCATATCGCAAGCATATAGCATCGCGTGGGATCGCTATCGCCAATAGGGGATTTACCCCGAAAAAAATAGGCGGATCTGCAAAGCATCATCAAAAAGCGGTTTTAGATTTCGCATTCAACAGAGGGCAAAGCGCGGTATTTTTGGACACTGGACTTGGCAAGTCGCTCATTGAGCTGGAATATGCCAAGGGCTGCGCCGACGAAACTGGCAAACCTAGCCTGATCCTGACGCCGTTGGCCGTTGCCGGTCAGATGGTGCGCGAAGGTGAGAAGTTCAACATCGAAGCGCGTCACATCAAAGATCAATCTGAGGTAGGTTCTGGCGTGATGGTTTGCAATTACGAGCGGTTGCACAAACTTGACCCAAGCTCATTCGGGGCTATTGTTTTGGATGAAAGCAGCATTTTGAAATCATTCGCGGGCCGCACAAGAACAATGCTTCTGAGCATATTCAAAGATTGCCCATACAAGATGTGTGCGACAGCAACGCCTTCTCCAAACGATCATACGGAACTTGGCAATCACGCTGAATTTCTTGGAGTAATGCGTCAACAGGAAATGCTTTCAAAGTGGTTTATCAACGACACGTCAACTGCATCGCAAGACTGGCGACTAAAGGGACACGCAACAGAAGACTTCTGGGCATGGGTAGCGTCGTGGTCGAGATGCGCCACGATGCCAAGCGATCTGGGCGGAGATGACGCCGGATACATCCTGCCTGCCATTGATAGGCATATTCATGAGGTGCAGGCGGATCGGCAGAAAGATACCGACGGCATGTTGTTTCGAATCCCTGAACTGAGCGCGACTAGTTTTCACGCGGAAAAGCGTGCGACGTTGGACGACAGGTGCGCAAAAGCGGCGATACTCGCAACGCACGATGACCCTGTTACGGTCTGGTGTGAAACCAATGCCGAAAGCGCGATGCTTGCTAAGATGATACCCGGGGCCGTTGAAATTCACGGATCGTTAAATTCCGACGAAAAGGAAAGACGGCTTTTGGATTTTGCTGACGGGAAAATACGTGCCATCGTGACCAAGCCAAAATTGGCTGGTTTCGGGGTCAACTGGCAGCACTGCTCACATGCTGTTTTTGCATCAATCAGTTTTTCGTATGAACAGCATTATCAGGCGGTTCGTAGATCATACAGGTTCGGGCAAGATAGCGTAGTCCGCAATGATATTGTCATCAGTGATACCGAGCGCAGCATATGGGATGTTGTGAAGGTCAAGAGCGACAAGCACGACGAGATGAAACTGCGAATGGCCGATGCAATGCGAGCAAACCAAACGGGCGCGGCGCGGCGTGTGGTCTATGACAGGCCGCTAGATTTGGCCTTTCCAGAATGGATTAAAACGGGAGAATGACCATGAAAAAACCTGAATATACCGGCGAAGGGTGGGCGATCCACAACAGCGATTGCATTGAGGGTATGCACGCCATGCCAGAAAGCAGCATTGATTGCGCGGTGTTTTCGCCGCCGTTCGGAGATTTATTCGTCTATTCCGACAGCGAGCGAGACCTGGGCAACTCAGGCTCTGGCGATGATTTTATGGCGCAATATGCGTTTTTTGCATCAGCTCTGGAACGGGTGATGAAGCCTGGCCGGATTGCATGTGTTCATTGTACAGACTTGCCAATGCGGAAAGCGCGAGATGGCGCTATTGGTTTGTCGGATTTTTCCGGCGATCTTATCAAAGCGCATAGTGATGCTGGTATGATTTACCATGGCCGGGCGACGATATGGAAAGATCCTGTTGTGGAAATGCAGCGGACAAAGGCGCTCGGATTACTGTTCAAGCAAATCCGCAAAGACAGCTCTATGAACAGGGTGGGAATGCCAGACTATATGCTTTTTTTCCGAAAAGAAGGCGATAATCCAGACAGAATAGAGCACGCCGCGCCGGGCGATACGGCGGCGGCAATTCCGATTGCAAAGGCGTGGCTGGCAAACATGCGGCGTCATGGGCTGGCATCAACTGTGCCGGATGATGATGTTTTGGCGGCTCTTTTACCTCATGTCGAATTTGACGTTTACGAGTGGCAAAAACTGGCATCGCCTGTGTGGATGAATATAAAGCAGGGACACGTTCTGAACAATTACCGAATGGGAAAGGGCAAGGATGACGAGCGCCATGTATGCCCGCTGCAATTGGACGTTGTCGAAAATTGTCTGCGGCTATATTCAAAACCCGGCGACGTAATCATGGACCCTTTCAATGGGATCGGGTCTACCGGATATATGGCGATCAAGATGATGCGCAGATATTTGGGCTTTGAATTGAAGTCTGAATACGCAGCGGTTGCTAACCGCAACATGATCAATGCTGTGCAATCGCGTGGGGATTTGTTCGGGGTAGCGGCATGAACGAAAGCCTCACAATCCAATTGCCGACTCCTCCGAGCATCTGGAGGCTCTACGTAGGACAGGGAAAGCGGCGCACCAAGTCCAGCATATATCGAGCATGGATCAAGGAAGCAGGATTTGCGCTCATGTCGCAGAGGAAAGCACACAAGAGCATCGATTGTGATGTGGCTGTTTCAATCCGCGCAGTTAAACCAAAGGGCAAGCGCAGGCGGGACATTGATAATCTGATCAAAGCGCCGCTGGATCTGTTGACATCAACACAAACCATCATGGATGATAGCCAGGTTGTCGAACTCGATGTGCGCTGGGTTGATTCCGGTGCAGATTTCGAAATGACAGTGAGGGCCGCTTAATGTTGACACATAACCAATTGGAGCTTTTGAGCTTTATCAAATCCAGATTGGATGCCTCTGGGGTTCCCCCATCCTACGACGAGATGAAAGATGCTATGAATCTGGCTTCTAAATCCGGCATTCACCGAATGATCTTGGCGCTTTGTGAACGCGGTTTTATCCGACGCATTCCAGATATGGCAAGGGCTATAGAAATCATCATAGACCCATATGACCGAGGCCCGGCTGATGGGTGGGGCGCTCGTGAAAGAGTTTCGGAATATCTTCAGGTTCTTGTCCGCGAGAACCAAGAATTAAGGCGAAAAATTAAAGCGCTACAGGGGGCCGCTTAATGTTCATCGCATCAACAAAGCACGTAGACGCCAGCCCGATTACGAATTCCGCAATATGGAAGCGACAGAACAAGGAACAATATGCCGCCATAATGGAGGCAAGGATGCAGCGTGAAAAAGAGGAAAAGGCAGAGGCCGCACGCATTGTCGCCGAAGAAAAAAGGCAACGAGACATAGAGAAGTGCGTGAGTATGCTTAGGTCCGAAGCGCTCCGCGATGATCGCTATATTGGCAAGCGGATACTTGAGGCGGTCAATGCTGGATACACCCTGAACAGTATTGGCCAGCGTGTGTGTCTTGTCTTTGGCGTCACCCTGGAGGAATTGCAAAGCACATCAAGGTTGCAGCGGTTCATTCTGCCGCGTGCCTGCTTCTCATTTTACGCAAAAACTGAAGGCAAGCGCTCATACACACAAATTGCCAGATATCTGAAGCGTGACCACACAACGATAATGCACGCGGTGAAGCGTTATCCATCACTTCGCAATGAAGCCAAGGCAAAGAGGGCCAAATCATGAGCAAGCAGGAAGTCATAGCGGAACTCGAAACGGTGCTGGATCCGGACCACGCGCAATGGGTTTGGGAACATCGCAAGACGACGATCAAGAAGCCGCTCACAGTAAGGGCCGCGCAATTGCTTTGCCGCCAATTCAGCAAGTGGCACGATCCGAATGAAGCCGCTGACATGATGATTGAGCGGTGCTGGCAAGGTTTCAAAGCCGATTGGATGCCAACAAACAATCAGGCACAGGGCCGATCACAACCGCGTCGTGGCGGGTTTATGGACGCAATTATTAAAACAGGGTTTGGGATGGAGCAACGGCATGAAACCGGAGACAGAGCAGACAATAGCAGCAATGTGGAACGCTTTCCCAGCCAGCCGCGACATGGATCGCGAATTAACCATTAGGGCCTACAGGAGCGCTTTGAGCCAATTCAATGATGGTGCAATACAGAAGATTGCAACACGCTATCTGACAGGCTACTGTGGCCGGGAGAACAAGACGTTTTGTCCGTCCCTGGCTGAGTTTACCGATGCCGTGCGCAAGGAAAACGGATTCTGGATTGGCTCGCAGCCCAGGCCATTGCAAACTGGGTACAAATCATTGGCCTATCAGGGCAACCCGGATCG
>Ga0208160_1000482_pt1 | contig 18493 bp, 26 predicted proteins | sample CB_VirMetaG_FD_184536 | JGI IMG/M metagenome (GOLD analysis project Ga0208160, IMG submission 184536) | Freshwater to marine saline gradient viral communities from Chesapeake Bay - CB_1504_1 Viral MetaG (SPAdes) (version 4) | ecosystem: Environmental > Aquatic > Marine > Coastal | place: USA... | reverse complement strand
ATAGGTTACATATCTCCAATAATGGAAAATTTACTTACTCCTGATGATATTAGAGAACAATATAGATTAGATAATATAATAACACCTGATACAGTGCTTAAACCAGATACAAGCGCTGTTGAAAAAGGTTCTACTTTTGATATAAATACTAATTTAGCAAATACTCTTAAAGATAGACCTTTTCAAGGAGTTAATGTTCCACCTTATATTCCAGGTTCAAGTGTTATAAATGCTTTAGGTAATCTTTTTGGTGGATTTGGTTATGAAAAAAATAAAAAATTTTTTCAAGAAAATGTAGCTGGTAAAAAAGGTTATGGTTATGGCTATGATGATTTTAAACAATATATGCAAGATAGAGGTTTAGATAAAGTTGATGCTTATGGAAATCCTGTCACTAGAGACAGAGATGATGGAGAATATAAAACTTCTGGAATTTTAGAAAATTTATTATTAGATGATATTATCAATGATCCTACACCCTCTCCTAAAGGTTTTAATTATGTACCTTATTCAAATCAAGTGGTTATTGCACCTGGAATCGAAGGACTTCGATCACTTATAGGTAGTAACGCGTTTAAATCAATTATAAAATAATGCCTAAATCTAATAAAGACATAGCTCTACAAAAAATAGAATCTCACGAAAAACTTTGTCGTATAATGCAAAAACAAACTCAAGAATCCATTAACGGCCTTCAAGGTCAAATTAATAGAATAGAAAGAATATTATTAATATCAGCAGGTGCCTTAATGTCTGGTATGGCAGGTATTATAATTACTTTATTGCAGAAACTTTAGATCCAATCTTTAAGTTCTTCTCCCATAACTTCAGTTGCAATATTAACTTTATCACGTAAAGCTTTTACAATTTTTTCATCAATAGTATCTTCAGCAATAATATCTACATAAGTCATTGGTTTTTCTTGACCAATACGATCAATACGAGCTTCTGATTGTTGTCTTTTTTCTAAATCATATCCATTAGAATAATAAACCATAGTAGATGCACCAGTTAATGTAATACCATAACCACCTGTTTGTGGTGTACCTACAATAAATCTAACTTCTGATTCTGTGTTTTGAATTTCTCTAATAGCTTTTTGTCTATCTTCAGTGCTAGTATCACCATAATAAGTTACAACAGATTCTTCACCATATTCTTTTTTAATTGCTTCAACAATACAAGCAATGTCATGTCTATAATGAGCCCAGATAACTGCTTTACCTTCTATTTCATCAAGAACTTGCATTAACTGATCAAGTCTATTTGATTTAACTTCTTGAACAGAACCATCATCTGCTTTGAAATGACCACAAGTAATTTGATGAAGTCTCATCATTTGAGTAATGACTGTTGCAGTAGTTGTAACTTTACCATTTAAATGTGCAAGTGCTTGCTGTTTCATTTGAGTATATAATTTTTTCTGTTCATCAGTAAGTTGTATAATTCTTTTCATGTAAGTTTTTTTCGGAAGATCTAAACAATCATCTTTTAAACATCGATAAGAAAAAGGTTTTAATTTTTCTGAAAGTTCTCCTAAATTTCTATACCCAACTACTATTTGTATTTGACGACCGGATACATTTATGGATCTCATTTTTGCATAACGAACTCTAAATGCATAATAAGATTGTTGATCAAGTAACCAAGGATCTAAAAAATAACATTGTGCAAATAAATCTAATGGGGATTTAGTTACTGGAGATCCTGTTAATATTCTTTTGTATTTTACTTTTGCACCTAGTTCTACAATTGATTTTGTTCTGATTGCACTAGGATTTTTTATAGTTGTTGATTCATCAATAGCCATTAAAGTTCTATGACAAGATAAAAATTTCCAAGCAAATAACTTACCTTTTTTTGTAGACAAAGCCTCTACATTCATAATTAATATTTGTAAATCTTCTGTAGTTTTAAATAAACTTTCTAATTCTTTTTCTTTTTTCTTACCGCCATTAGATTCCCAAAGTACAACATCTTTTTCGATATGGTCTGGCATATGATTAGGTATTTCTCCATCATACCAATTTTTATAAACACCTTTAGGTGCAATAATTAATGCACCATTTATTTTACCTTTATCATAAAGCATGGATATGTTATCAATTAATACTTTTGATTTACCAGTACCCATCTCCATAAAATAAGCAAAAACAGACTTATCCCATGACATTTCTAATGCTTTTAACTGATGCGCAAACGGCTTAGTTTTAAATTTGTAGTTCATAATATTTTCTTCTTTCTGTTGAAACCCCATATCAAATAATATATAAGAAGTCAAGAAATTATGAAAAATAAAGTTTATGTAATCCAGGATGTACCTGGTAGTAGAGAAGGTCGTCCTAAAATAAATATTATAGGCGCATCTGAATTTGGAGAATTAAAAGTTTTATTACCAGAGAACGCACAAATTATTTTAAGTGCCGGTCCATTAGTTTTTAAATTAAGAAAATTATTAACAAATTATACACAAGAAGATTATTTATTACTTACAGGTGATCCTGCAATAATTGGAGTTGCATGTTCAATAGTTTCGGATATAACAAATGGAAAATATAAATTATTAAAATGGGACAAACAAGAAAGAAGATATTATCCAATTGAAATTGATTTATACCAAAAAGAATCCTCTTGACAATTTAGTTTATAGGATTATATTAGAAAGAAATAGAAAGGTTATATTATGAGTGTAAATTTTAGAGAAGATAAAATTGATCAAATCAAAACAGTTGCTAACCCAAATGAATTAGCAAATAAAGTCCAACAGTTAAAAGATTTAGAAGACGAAATCGCAAACGCAGAAGATTCTGTAAAAAAATTAAAAGAAAAAGCAAATATACTTTCTCAATTTGAGATTCCTCAAATGATGGAAGAAATGAATATCAAAAAATTAAAGCTGAAAGATGGAGAAACAGTTGAAGTCTCCAATTTCTATAGTGCATCTATTGTTGATGAAGATGCAGCTTTTAAATGGCTTCGTGAAAACGGTCGAGGTGATATTATTAAAAATGATATTACCGTTACCTTTGGTCGTGGCGAAGATAACAAGGCGGCACAATATGCTGTCCTTGCTAAAGGTCAAGGATACGAACCTGTCCAGAAAGTGGGAGTCCATCCTCAGACCTTAAAAGGAGTAGTCAGGGAGTGTAATGAGTCTGGAATCAAACTTCCTGATTGCTTTAAAACTTACGTGGGTAACCGTACAAATATAAAAAGGAGTTAAACATGGAAAACAATGTAACAACTAAAAAAACGGCACAAGCACCGTCTACTATTTTATTTAGAGACGATGCACACAAAGGTTTTGAGAACGTAAGACAAGAATCTCTTGCATTACCAATCTTAAAACTTTTACAAAACGGTTCAGGAGAAGCACAGAAACGTAATCAAAATTATGTTGAAGGTGCAGAACCTGGAATGTTTTTAAATACAGTAACTAAAAAACTGTATGATGGTGATGAAGGAATTAGTGTAATTCCTTGTTACTATAAAATGGAATACCAAGAGTGGGCAGAATTTGGTACTGGTTCAGGTAGACCAGAACAAATTTATCCTGCAGACTCTGATATTTTATCTAAGACTACTAAAGATGGTGGTAAAGATAGATTACAGAATGGTAATTACATTTTAACTGTACATCAAAACTTTGTAATTATACTTGGTAAAGATGGAAAAGCAGAAACTGCACTTATTTCTATGAGTGCATCTCAAGGCAAAATTGCAAGAAAATGGCAATCACTTCAAATGTCTCAGACTATGAAAGATGAACAAGGGTCATTTACACCTGCATCATTTGCTTTCTCTTACAAACTAAGTTCTGTATTAAACTCTGGTAAAGGTAATCAGTGGTATGGTTTTTCAATAGAGTCAGAAGGACCAGTTCAAAACGCTGAGATTTATCAAAGAGCTAAAGATTTCCATGATAGCATGGACAAACAAAACAGATAATTGCCACATTTGGGCGCTACGTTTGTGGCGCCCAATTTAATTTTAACTGAGGGAAAATGATAGAAAGATTAAAAGATATATTTAAAGGTTTAGAAAGTGCGCATGGTATCACTTTTAAAACTCAAGAAATTAGACATGATGGTAAAAATGAAGTTAGAGTTAAAACTATAAGAGAACCTGTAACTAATGAGTTATGGGAAAAGCATTTAAAAGGTGAAGAACCTGGTCTTGGTATTATACCAATCAATGAAGATAATAAATGTCAATGGGGTGCAATAGATATTGATACCTATCCTTTTGATCATTTAAAATTAATTAAAAAAATTAGAGAAAAACATTTACCATTAATAGTATTTAGATCTAAATCTGGTGGTGCTCATATTTATTGTTTTGTAAAAGGATTTGTTGCAGCATCTTTAATGAGACAAAAATTACAACTTATGGCATCTGCATTAGGTTATGCTAAAGCAGAAATATTTCCTAAACAATCTAAAATTATGGCAGAAAAAGGTGATGTGGGTAATTTTTTAAATATGCCTTATCATGGTGGAGATAGAACCGTTAAGTATGCAATAGATGATGAGGGTAATTCTCTAACTATAGAAAATTTTATAAAATTATATGATGAATATGTTTTAGAAGTATCACAATTTAAAGATTTATTTATAAATAAAAAACAAGAAAAAATTAAAGAAGAATTTCCAGATGGTCCACCATGTTTAAATACAATTATTAAAAATGGTCCTATTATAGAAGGAAATGGAGATGTCGCAGCATCTGGTCGCGATAATGGTTTATTTAATATTGGGGTCTATGTAAAAAAATCTAATCCAATAGGTTGGGAAGACAAATTAGAAGATTACAATACAGAAAAATATATAAAACCACCTTTAAAATCTACAGACATACAAAGGATTTTAAAACAATTAGATAAAAAAGATTATGATTATAAATGTAAAGATAAACCTATTTGTAATTTTTGTGATGAAAGACTTTGTTATACAAAACAATATGGAAAAGGTGGGGATGTTCGAATGCCTGCAATTACAGCAATTAGAAAATACGAATCCGATCCACCAATATTTTTTGTAGATATAGATGAAGAAACGGTTGAAGTAGATGCACCTACACTACATGATCATGAAAAATTTAGTATTGAATGTATGACAGAATTAGGAATGCCATTAATTCCTGTTGCTAAATTAGTATGGAGAAAACAATTAGCATCTTTAATGAAGAACATGGCAACGATCGAAGCTCCAGATGATACTAAAAAAGATATACAATTAAAAGAATTGTTAACAACCTTTATCAGTCGAGATGGTAAGTCTATGGAAGATGTATTAAAAAGAAAACCTTACACACAAAATGGTGTTAGTTATTTTAAATTTAAAGATTTCTGGGCATATGTAATTAAACAAAAAACATGGTCTGAAAAAAAATATCCTAAAAATAAAACCATAAGATTGTTAGAAGATTTGTTTAATGCAAAAACAGATGTTGTAAAAATTACAGTAGGTAAAGAAGAAAAAAGTGTAAAAGTTTGGACTGTAGAAAAAATAGAAGTTGAGAAATACATACCAAAAAGAATAGAAAAAAAACCAGCAGCGTTTGAATGAGAACCGTAATAGCAGGACCACCAGGTACAGGAAAGACACATACTTTGATACATAAACATTTACATAACGAACTAATTAATCATAAAACTGATTCTAAAAAAATTTGTTATATTACATTTAGTAATGCTGCAGCTAATGAAGCAAAAGATAGAATAAAAAAAGAATATCCAACGTTTGAATTTGATTGGATTTGTACCATGCATTCAATGGGAACTAAATTATTGAGTATTGATACTCCTACTCAGTTACTAAAAGGCAAAAACTGGAATGCATTTAAAAATAAATATGGTCACAATGATTTACATTTTGAAACAAAACAACATGAAAATGGTTTCAATGAATATAAAAATCAATATATGCAGATTATTGAATATTCAAGATGTAAAAAAATTAAATTACAAGATGCAGCAATAGAATTGGATCTAATAGATTATATTAGTGAACCTTCATTAGAACAAATTAATCAAGATATATTAGATTATAAAAGAGATTATAACATGTATGAATTTTCAGACATGATTTCCAAGTTTGTTGAGAAAAAATTATGTCCTTCCCTCGACTGCGTTTTTCTCGATGAAGCTCAAGATCTAAATCCCTTGCAATGGGAAATGTTTTTTTACATCGAATCTTGTTGTAAAAGATCTTACATTGCAGGGGATGACGATCAGGCTATCTATTCATTTCAAGGGGCCGACCCTAAAACATTTATTAACCTTGAAGGGATTCCCGATCATCAAACACAATCACGAAGAGTGCCAAGAGCGATACATAAGGTTGCGTTATCTATTTTAGATAACATTGATGAAAGAAGAATTAAAACATGGGAACCTAGAAAAGCAGAAGGTAGAGTCTTTGAAAATTTAGAACTAGAAGATTTAGATTTTAGTTTTGGACAATGGATGATTTTAACTAGGACCAATGAACAAATGAAGAATCTGGTGCCCATGTTGCAAGAAACCGGTTATAGATTTGATTGTAAATTCAATGATTTGTTGCCCATTGAAGCACTAAAAGCAATTAATGATTGGCGACGATTGAATAGAGGTGCAAGCATATCCGGTGAAGAAGCAAGAAACATTTATGAATATTTAAAGTACGAAGAGGGCGACGTAAAATACGGATTTTCTGGTGGCAAATCTCTAGTAAATGTAGACTCGGTTGATATGGATGAATTAAGATTAGAACATGGTTTGATTGCATCTGGAGGTTGGGATGCATTACGATTTAAAGATTATCAATATAATTATATCAAGGAACTTGTGGCGAGTGGCGAGGATCTAGATAAACCGGCAAGAATAAAATTATCTACTATACATTCTGTAAAAGGAGAGGAAGCAGAAAATGTAGTTTTATTTACAGATTTAGAAAGAATTATTTACGAAGCAGCTCAAGTAAATAAAGACACTGAACATAGATTATTTTTTGTTGGTGTAACAAGAGCAAAAGAAAATTTATTCATAATGAATCAAGGTTATGAATATCAATACAACATAGGAGAAGAAATAATATGACAAATAAAGGTATGTTTGATGGAGCATTTCCACAAGATAAACAAATAGGCGGGAGTCACTACAAAGACTTTCACATTCAACCGTATGAATTTATTTCTAAGAACGACCTTTCTTTTTTTCAGGGGAACGTTATAAAGTACGTGTGTAGATACTTGAATAAAAACGGAATTCAAGATTTAGAAAAAATAATTCATTATTGTGAATTAGAAATTAAAAAGATGAAAGATACAGGTAAAAAGAAGTGAATATGTTTGCAGTTCATGATTTGTGTTTTTATACATTAATAACTTATTTTTTTTGGAGTAGATTAATATGATTTTTCAAGCACAAACAGAATGGACTTGTCCAGAACATTTTCCTGATTTAAGTCAAGCAAAATATATTGCAATTGACTTAGAAACTAAAGATCCTAATTTAAAAATAAGAGGATCAGGGGCAGTTATTGGACAAGGAGAAATTATAGGTATTGCTTTAGCAGTAGATGGATGGTCTGGTTATTATCCAATAGGACATAGAGAAGGCAACTTGGATAAAAGAATTGTTTTAGATTACATAAGAGAAGTTTGTGCAACAGATGCAGTTAAAATATTTCATAATGCAATGTATGATGTTTGTTGGTTAAAAGCATATAATATAAAAATAAATGGATACATCGTAGATACGATGGTCATGTCATCATTAATTGATGAAAACAGATTATCTTACACATTAAACAGTATTTCTTATGAATATTTAAGAGAAGTAAAAGATGAAAAAGGTTTAAAAGAAGCAGCTGAAGCTGCCGGTGTAGATGCTAAATCAGAAATGTATAAATTACCTGCAATGTATGTTGGAGCTTATGCAGAAAAAGATGCAGAACTTACTTTAGAATTATTTAAAGTTTTATCTAGAGAAATAGATAAACAAAATTTAAATAACATTTTTGATTTAGAAACTAATTTATTTCCATGTCTTATTGATATGAAATTTAAAGGAGTAAGAGTAGATGTAGAAGCAGCACACCAATTAAAACGGTCAATGGTGAAAGAAGAAGAAGCGTTATTATTAGAAGTAAAACGAGAAACAAATATTGATACACAAATATGGGCAGCGAGGTCCATCGCGCAAGTCTTTGACAAACTCGGTTTACATTACGAAAGAACCTTGAAATCACAAGCACCCTCCTTTACTAAAAATTTTTTATCTGAACATAGACATCCTTTAGTTAAAAAAATTGCTAAGGCAAGAGAAATTAATAAAGCTCATACAACTTTCATTGATACAATACTAAAACATGAGCATAGAGGTAGAATTCATGCGGATATTAATCCAATAAGATCAGATCAAGGTGGTACGGTGACCGGGAGATTTTCTTATTCTAACCCAAACTTACAACAGATTCCTGCAAGGAATAAAGATTTAGGACCTAAGATTAGATCTTTATTTATTCCAGAAGAAAACCATACTTGGGGTTGTTTTGACTATTCACAACAAGAGCCAAGACTGGTTGTACACTATGCAGCAACAACAGATCCAATTATGTATGATGATTCTGTTGCAAATATTGTAGAAAAATTTAAAAGTGATTCTGTAGACTTCCACCAAACTGTTGCAGACATGGCAGGAATATCTAGATCACAAGCTAAAACAATTAATCTAGGTTTATTTTATGGAATGGGTAAAGCAAAATTACAGGCCGAGTTAGGTTTATCTACTAAAGCAGAAGCAGAAAATTTATTTAATCAATATCATGAGAACGTACCTTTTGTCAGAGAATTAATGAATAGAACTTCACAACATGCTCAACTATCAGGATCTATTGGAACTTTACTTGGAAGAAGATGTCGATTTGATAAATGGGAACCTAATACTTTTGGTATGCATACACCTATGTCTTTAGAAGAAGCGGAAAGAACTTACGGTAGAGGAAGAATTAAAAGAGCATTTACATACAAAGCTTTAAATAAATTAATTCAAGGCAGTGCTGCTGATATGACTAAAAAAGCAATGTTAGATTTATATAATGAAGGCATTATACCGCACATACAGATACATGATGAACTAGACATCTCGGTAGAGTCAGAAGAACAAGCTAAAAAGATAATTGAAATTATGGAGAATGCTGTTACACTAGCGATCCCAAATAAAGTTGATTATGAATATGGCAATACTTGGGGTGAAATACATGGGTAAATATTATGGCATATTTAAACGCGAACATCCCTCCAATTTATTGCAAAATAAGGAAGGAGTATTTGTATGACTTTAAAGAACATCATGGTGAAAGTGAAGACTGTGTGGTCTTCGGTTTGGCAAGCATTAGCGGGAAGGCGCTCTTATTTCATATTATGTTACCGAATGGTGCGGTCTTTTATAGATTGCCTATTAGCGCGTTTTTCCAAAAACGTTTTTCTAGATCCGAAGTGCCTGATATGTCAGTCGACGAATTACAATTGTGGAATTGTTTTAGTTATTATCCTAGCGTGCATTGCTTTGATTGGTTGGCTGGTGTAGACGGAAAGTACATTGGTAAAGATAAAAAATTCTATAAAGGACAATATTTATTTACTGTTGACTGGGCGCATCCAGAGTCTAATATATTGAATGTTGAGCATAGTGAAATTCCTCAAGAACATAAGTGCGCGCATATATTGGCTCTTAATAACGGGAATTATGCAGCTCAGCCTAATAATCGTATTTTGTGGCACATTAATAGTTATACTACTGATAACAGCTGGCCTGATTATAAAGTCCAAAATACAGTTTGGGATTGCGAAGGTTCGGATTGGGTTACAGAAGATTCGGATAAAATGTTCTACGAAATAGAACCAAAGGAGGAAAAATGAACTTTAAATGGGATTTGAAAAAACAAATGGACGATAGAAGAAAAGAAGAAGCTGCTAAAGCTCAACTTCGTAAAAGAAGTAAGGACTCTATTGCTAGACCAAAAGCGGAGAAGAATATTACATCTAACGATCCAAGACTTCAAGGAATTTAATAATGAAAAAATATTGTAGTATTTGTAATCATAGGTGTCATTGTGTAGGTCAAGGTTATTATGTATCTAGTAATAAATGTGATGCCTGTATTTGTGATGGCTGTGATTGTGGTGGCGTGGTGCTAGGAGCAAAAGTTAAAAAAACTTTTTGGCAAAAAATTAAAGATTGGTTATTTTAATGTTTGACAGATTCATGTATAAATTTTGCGATATAATCGATAATGTTTTTTCTAAAATAGAAACTATAGCTATTAATACATCTACATGGTTATGGAATCAAAGAGTAAAAATTTTAAGAAAAAAACGAGGGAGAAAAAAATGAAGAATTGTAAAAAATGCGAACAAGAATTTCAACCAAAAGACGACCTAGACATTTTTTGTAGTCAAGATTGTAAAGAAGAAGCATTAGCAGAATTAGACTCTGATTCTGATGAGTGTTTATCATGTCAATAAAAAAACCATTTACTATTTCTGAAGAGGCAGCCGTGCAGATGCCAATGAAGACGGTTGCCAGTTTGATCGCACTTGTCGCAATAGGAACGTGGGCCTATTTTGGTTTAATTGAAACACAGAATCAACATCATACTAGACTACAATTAATGGAATCCGATGTTGAAGATAACACAGAATTTAGAATTAAATGGCCAAGAGGTTTGATGGGTTCATTACCTGCAGACTCAGAACAATTTATGTTGATTGAAGATTTATATAAACAAGTTGAGAAGATGCAACAAACTCAAGAAATGAATATGACTAATAAAGTTAATATAGAATTTTTAATGAAGCAATTAGAAAAAGCTCAACAAGATATAGAAAAATTAAAAGACAAACAACGGGAGTTTGCTAATGGAAACGGTTATTAGTAGTGTTGTTGCTCTCTGTATGTTTATTGCGGGAGAACTTAAAGAACACAGAATACAAGAATCTATGTCTGATTGTTTGAAGGGAAAACGCCTTGCGGAACGTGATGTAAATGTTAATATTCAGTACATGTGCGGCGCTGTAGAAGCAGAGCTTGAAAAAAATATAGATGGTAGTATAAGTATAAAAAGAATTATAAAACCAAAATAATGAACCTTTCCAGGAACTTTACTCTACAAGAGTTAATTAAATCAGACACTGCTATACGATTAGGGGTGGATAACAATCCTAATGCCAATCAAATTGAAAAATTAAAACTACTGTGTGAAAATATATTGCAGCCGGTACGGGATCACTTCGGGCCTGTGACCGTGACTAGTGGATTTCGTACCCCAGACCTATGTCTTAAAATAGGTAGCTCAATTACTAGCCAACATTGTAAAGCAGAGGCTTGTGATTTTGAATGTCCAGGTAAAGACAATGCGGAAGTTGCAGATTGGATTTATAAGAATTTAGATTTTGATCAAATGATTTTAGAATTTTATGTTCCAGGAGAGCCCAACAGCGGGTGGGTGCATTGTAGTTACGTTTCTGAAAAAGGTAGAAAACAATTCTTGAGAGCTTTTAAAGAAGATGGTAGAACTAAATATAAACCAATAATAGGAAAGGCGGTAGATTTAGTATGAGTATTTCAAGATCACAAATGACAAAACAAATTGATGGTCAACTTAGAGGAGCAAGGAAGAAAAAAGCTCCAAAAGGTTATCATTACATGCCTAACGGTAGGTTAATGAAAGATAGTGCCCACAAGAAAAAGAAATCAAATAGCTAAAAACCTAAGGTCTTCAAAGTTTAGGCAAAAAGTGGTACAATCCAAGAAGCTATACAACCGTCAAAAGGAGAAGTTACAATGCCGTTGAACAAGCGTGGTAAAAAAATAATGAAGTCTATGAAAGAGCAATATGGCTCTAAAAAAGGAGAGAACGTATTCTATGCTTCTCTTAACAAAGGTAAGATAAAAGGTGTTGAAAAAAGATTATTAGGCGGTCTCTTAGTAAAAGGTATGAGAGAGTTAGTTAAATCAAAACCCTACCAAGCTGCAAGAAAAACAACAATGGAGAAGACTGCAGAAGCTTATAAAAAAAGTATAGCGGACAGAAATAAACCAAGAGCTATCAAAGAAGCTGAGAAAGATACAAAGTTTATGAGAGGTCTACAAAAATTAGATTCCTCTCGAGTCAAAGGAGAAAAGCTGATGGACATGTCACAATTTCTAATAAAAGAAGCAAGATCATCTGGAAGAAGAGATATGACAAAAGTAGGAAGAGGTTTAAGACGTGCCTCATATGCATATTTAAAAAATGTTAATAGTAAAGCAAAAGCAATGATCCAAAGAAAATATTCTAAAAGAGGGTTAAATTAATGGCAACTTCTGGAACTACATCTTTTAATTTAAATATCGATGACGTAATTACTGAAGGTTATGAACGATGTGGCCTTGTAGGTAGTTCTGGTTATGATATGCGTTCAGCTAGAAGAAGTTTAGATTTACTTTTTGCTGAGTGGGGTAACAGAGGTATTCATTTATGGAAAACAGAATTGAATGAAATAGCTTTAGTTTCTGGTCAGGTAAACTATACAGTAGATTCTGATGTTAATGATGTTTTAGAGGCTTATGTATCATCAACTGCTGCCGCAGGTAATAATATTAATACACAAGATGTTTCATTAACCAAAATTGATAGATCAGCTTATGCTGCTTTACCTAATAAATTAGCTACAGGACAACCATCACAATATTATGTAGATAGACAAACTACTCCTGTAATTTATTTATATCAAGCACCGGATTTAAATACTTATACAACTTTAAAATTTTACGTAATTAAAAGAATTGAAGATGCTGGAGCTTACACAAATGATGCTGATGTTGCATACAGATTTTTACCATGTATGTGTGCAGGACTTGCTTATTATTTGGCAATGAAAAAAGCTCCCGCTTTAGTACAGCAAAATAAATTAATTTATGAGGATGAATTGAAAAGAGCACTAGATGAAGATGGTCAAAGAACATCTACATACATAACTCCACAATCTTTTTATCCTAATGGAGTATAATAATGGCTAAATGGGCAACAGGTAAAAGATCACTAGCAATATCTGATAGATCAGGTATGGCATTTCCATACACTGAAATGGTAAAAGAATGGAATGGATCTTTAGTGCACTATTCTGAGTTTGAACCAAAACATCCTCAAATAAGAAGAAAAAGAATTGTTGCAGATGCTATAGCTTTACAAAATAGTAGATCTCAAAAATTTCAACAACCTACGGATATAAGCGGTGTCTATGCAGATTCAGGAGGATCAATGGTTGGTGTTGCTGATCTAACATTACCGGGAGACTTTGCTTATATAACACAAGGTCAAAGTGCAATGGTTCCTGCAGATCCGTCTTTGCAAAATAGAAAAAGAGAATTATTAACGGCCTTAGGTCAAATAACAGTGAGTATAACGTAATGGCTATAACTTATGCAAATTTTTTAACAAAAGTAAGAGACTACACAGAAGTAAGTAGTTCTGTTTTAACTGATGCTATTATACAAGGTTTTATTAGATCTGTAGAATTGGATGTTGCTGGTAAAGTTGATTATGATGATCTTAGAAAATATTCAACATCTACATTTACCTCAGGTAATAGATATGTAAGTTTACCTGCAGATCTAACAATAATGAGGTCAGTACAAATGATTAATGGCTCAACAAGAACTTTTTTAGAAAAAAGAGATACAAGTTTTATTTCTGAATATAATAATAACGCGGCGACAGGTGAACCTAAATATTGGGCTAATTGGGATGATTTTAATATACTTGTAGCACCTATACCTAATTCTGCATATACTGTGCAAATAAATTACATTACAGATCCACCACAATTTACAGTTAGTAATAATACGTTCTTATCTACCTATCAAGAATCAATGTTATTACATGGGGTGTTAACAGAGGCCTTTAGTTATTTAAAAGGTCCGGTGGATATGTACAACTTGTATAAAAGCAAGTATGATGAGGAAGTACAAAATTTTGCTCTTCAACAAATGGGGAGAAGAAGACGTGCAGAATACGATGATGGGGTACCTAGAATACAGATACCTTCACCATCGCCAAATACATTATTAAAATAAGGAGATTTAAAAATGGCAATAACAACAAATGCAATTTGCAATTCATTTAAAAAGCAATTGATGGGTGGTGAGCATGATTTTGATAGCGGTGGAGATACATTTAAATTAGCAATGTATACATCGTTAGCAGTATTAGGTGCATCAACAGAAAACTATTCAACAAACCCAGGAGGTGGAGCTAATACAGAAGTATCTTCATCTGGTTACACAGCAGGTGGTAAAGCTTTGGTAAATTCTGGAGTAAAAGTATCTTCAGGTGTAGCAATAACAAGTTTTTCAAACCTATCTTTTACTGGCGTTACTCTAACTGCTAGAGGAGCTTTGATTTATAATACAACAACTGATGGTGGTACAGGTACTACTGAAGCCGTTGCTGTTTTAGACTTCGGTGGAGACAAAACTGCAACATCGGGAACATTTACAATTCAATTCCCTGCATTCACTACTTCTGCTGCTATTTTAAGAATTAGCTAAGGAGTGTCACGTGTCATCATCACCTTGGGGATCCAATAACTGGGGCGAACAAGCCTGGGGTGATAATGGCATTGATATAATTTTTGGAGATGCCTGGGGTCAACAAGCCTGGGGTGAATTTGCTTGGGGTAGTGGAAACTTAACTGATGCACTTTCAACAGGTATTGGTTCTGTATCTATTTCAATTGGTGTTAATCAAAACGTTACAGGACAAGAACTACAATTATTAATCGGTGAAGAGACAGTTACTGCAGATGCAAATCTAGATGTTACTGGAATACAATTAACAACAAGTATTGAAGGTATAACAACAACTGCTGAAGCAAGTGTTACTTTAACAGGATTACAATTAACAGGAACTGTAGTTACTCCAGATATTGCAGCCGGTGGTAATATCACTGTTAATGCAAGTGAAGATCAATTAGATGCTTTTGTTGGACAAGTAACTGAAACTATTGAAGTAGGTCCAGTAACCGTGGGCATTGAAGCAACATTAAGTATTAATGGAGTAACAACTCAAGCTAATACAGATGTAGTAATAACTGGTATCAGTTTAACTTTAGCACTTGGTGATGAAACAGTAGACTTAAATACTCCAGTAGATGTTACCGGTATAGCTATGACAATGGCTATGGGTGAAGAGGATATTGATGCAGATGCGGATGTATCTGTTACTGGCCAATCATTAACCATGGCTATTGGAGAAGCGGATGCAGTATCTATAGCAGAGGTTACAGGACAACAATTAACAACAAATATCGGCTCTGTCATAATTACAGCAAATGCAGATGTAAATATTACCGGTATTTCAATGTCTACAAGCATTGGTTCTGTGGCTATTACAGCTTGGCAAGAGGTGGATCCAGGCGTTAATAATACATGGACTGAGATAAATACAGGAGCATCAAATACTTGGACTGAGGTTGATTTAGCAGCTTAATAATAGTAAAATAAACTTTTAATAGGAGAATTAAAATATGCCATCAAGTTATACTACGACACTTGGAATAGAATTAATGGTAACAGGCGAAAAGTCTGGTACATGGGGTGATATTACAAATACTAATTTAAACATCATTGAACAATCACAAGGTTATTTATCTAAATCAATTGCAGGAGGTGCACAAACTACTCCATTAACAATTACTGATGGATCAACATCTACATCAGACGCAAGAAATTTTGTTATCGAATTAACAGGAACTATAACAGGAAATCAAATTGTAACTGTTCCAGATGGAATTGAAAAACAATATGTTGTATTCAATAATACAACAGGTGCTTTTACTGTACAATTTAAAACTGCTTCAGGCACTGGGCCTACTTTTATTGCAACAGATAAAGGATATAAATTTGTTTATTCAGATGGAACTGATGTTGTTGATATTGCTTTAGCATCGCCTCCAGGTGGATCTGACAAACAAATTCAATTTAATGATAATGGTTCTTTTGGTGGAATCACCATGGGAACTGCAGGACAAGTTTTAACTACAGATGGAACAACTGCATCGTTCGGTGATATTTCAGGTGGTGCATCTTGGCAAGCGGTTATTACTGCAGACCCAGCAAACGCGGTTGCAGGTAATGGATATTTTTGTAATACAACAGGTGGAGCATTTACAGTGACACTTCCAACTGTTGCAACAATTGGAGATTTTATTTCAATCATTGATTACGCAGGAACTTTCGATACAAATAATTTAACAATCGGAAGAAATGGTCACAACATTCAAGGAACAGCTGCAGACTTAACTGTTGGAGTAGAAAGAGCAGGATTCACATTAGTTTATGTTGACTCAACGCAGGGATGGCTGCTACAGAATAATTAGGGAGGTTGAATGACAACCTTTAAAGAAATCAGAGGACAGCTAATCAGATCGGTCAGCAGTGACCCAGCAAATCCACAACTAGGTGAAATTTGGTATAATAATACTATTGGTGCATTAAAAGTATATAAAACAATTAGTGCCGTTTGGGTAAGTGGTGGAAATTTAGGTACAGGAAGAACTCAACACGCAGGTGCTGGAACTCAAACTGCAGCCATAACATATATGGGTGTACAACCAGCAACCCCAACAGCATTTGGTACATTAACTGAAGAATATAATGGTTCTTCTTGGACAGCGGGTGGAAATTCATCTACAGGTAGACACGCTACAGCTAGTGCAGGAACACAAACAGCTGCTTTAGGAGCTGGTGGATATATTGGACCTCCTGTTTTTTATGGTAATCAAACTGAAGAATATAATGGATCAAGTTGGACAGCAGGTGGAAATTTAGGAACAGGAAGATATAGAGGAATGGGTTTTGGAATTCAAACTGCAGCAGTTGCCGCTGGAGGAAGCACTAGTGGTGGAATAACAGATTCCGTAGAAGAATATAATGGTTCTACTTGGACAGCTGGAACAGTTCTTCCCTCTCCAAACTTTCAAGGAGGAAGTGACGGTACTTTAACTTCAGGAATAGTTTTTGCAGGAAGCCCTGCTCCAAAAGTTGCAAGTTTTACTTATGATGGTTCAAGTTGGACAGCTGTTGGTAATTTAAATACTTATAGACTTGCTATGGGTTCAGGATCTGCAGGATCTGCAACTTCATCAATAGCGATTGGTGGTAGTATACCATCACCGTTTGCTAGAGTAGGAACAACAGAACTATATGATGGATCAACTTGGACTACATCTCCAGCAACTAAAGCAACTTTATCGAATGAACTTGCGGGTGCGGGAACTAACACAGCAGCTCTTGCTTTTAGTGGAAATATTGGTGCTGGTGTAGCTCCTACTGCTACTGAAGAATTTACAGGAGCATTTAACGCAATACAAACTTTAACAACAAGCTAAAATTATGACAAACTATAAAAATATATTTGGAAAACCAGTAAAGTTCTTGGCAACAGATCCAGACAACACGGAATCTGAAGGCCAGATCTGGTATAACAGTACTTCTGGTACTTTTAAATCGGTTGTTGCTACAGGTGCTTGGGCTAATGGTGGAACTATGGGAACAGCTAGATATGCATTAGCAGGCACTGGAAGTCAGACTGCAGGTTTAGTTTTTGGTGGAACTCCACCCGCTAGAACCTTAACCGAAAGTTATGATGGAACTACTTGGACTGAAGTAAATGATTTAGGAACAGCTAGATATAATAATGCAGGTGCTGGTACTCAAACAGCAGCATTAGCTTTTGGTGGTGGTCCAGGAACTTTAACAGAAACAGAAGAATTTAATGGAACATCTTGGTCCGAACAAAATGATTTATCTACTGGAAGACGTACTCTTGGAGGAACAGGTACACAAACAGCAGGTTTAGCGTTTGGTGGTTTTACTACAGTTGAAACTGGTGCTACAGAAGAATATGATGGAACTAACTGGTCTACTGGAGGCTCTTTAAATACAGCTCGAAGAACAAATTCTGGATCTGGAACTCAAACTGCTGCTTTAGCAATTGCAGGTACTACACCTGCAACGACAGGAGCAACAGAAGAATATGATGGTAGTGTTTGGACTGTAGGTGGAAGTTTAATTACAGCAAGACGAGTTGGAGCAGCATCTAATGGTTTAGGAACACAAAATGGAGCTTTATATTTTGGAGGAAATCCTGGATATTTAACATCAACGGAAGGATATGATGGAGTTTCTTGGTCAACAAGACCTTCTTTATCAACAGGAAGAGCTTATATAGCTGGTTTTGGATCTGGAAATGCTGCAGTAGCTGCAGCTAATTTTCCTACCTCTGGAATAACAGAAGAATTTAGTTTATCAATCTACTCCCCAATAGCCGCAACATGGACTAGTGGTGGTAATTTACCCGCTCCTGTTTCAGCTAATCAAGGAGCAGGAACTCAAACAGCAGCTTTATCTATATCAGGTCAGCCTACTGCACCAGGAACTGCTGCAACAACAGCAACAAATGAATATG
>Ga0208160_1000480_pt1 | contig 18539 bp, 19 predicted proteins | sample CB_VirMetaG_FD_184536 | JGI IMG/M metagenome (GOLD analysis project Ga0208160, IMG submission 184536) | Freshwater to marine saline gradient viral communities from Chesapeake Bay - CB_1504_1 Viral MetaG (SPAdes) (version 4) | ecosystem: Environmental > Aquatic > Marine > Coastal | place: USA... | reverse complement strand
TGCATCATAAAGCATGGCAATGTTATCAATTAAGACTTTAGATTTTCCCGTTCCCATTTCCATGAAATAGGCAAAATTATTTTTTTCCCAGGAACAACCCAAAGCCTGGAGTTGATGTTGGAATGGTTGTGTTTTAAAGTTTGGATACATCAATCCCTCCTTTTAAATATTTTAATCTCATTAAATTTCTCCACGCATCTAAATATTTCCAAGGCTTCATCATTGCCCTGTATTTTAGTTTTCTATAAAAGTATTCTTCTGTTGTTGGAAGATCAGCATCAATACTATTAAGTATATGCTCTTCTTCTAAAAGAGTTCCATAAATATTATTATAATTTAAATCACTAAAATGTTTTAATTGTTTTTCTGTATATGGTTTTGTCTTTATTCTTAACATCGTAAAAACTTTCTAAGTTCTTTATATAAGATAACCTATATTGATGTCAAGTTTTTTTCTGCACAAAAAGAAGTCATATAAATATTAGGGTCTTTTATATCTTTATAAATATATTTGGCACCGAGTTGACATTCTTCCATCGAATCAAAAACCATCTTTAAGGGTTGCATAACGCAAGTGCTTTCAATCGGTGCAAAAGCATCGTTAATGCAAACAAAAAGGATCAGAATAAATTTCATACTTGCAATCCTATCGTAAATATCTTATCTATTATAGAAATAATTATAGAATGTTAAAACACTTAGATCTATTTAGTGGAATTGGTGGATTTAGTTTAGGACTAGAATCTGCGGGATTAGTTGAAACAGTTGCGTTTTGTGACTTTGATCAATACTGTCAGAAAGTTTTAAAAAAGAATTTTCCAGGTGTTCCAGTATATGGAGATGTAAAGGAATTAAATCATGACAAACTTAAAGCAGATGGAATTGATCAAATCGACATCATCACCGGAGGATACCCTTGCCAACCTTTCTCCGTCGCAGGTAGAAAAAAAGGTGAAGAAGATCCAAGACACGTCTGGCCAGAAATGTTTAGACTTATCCAAGAACTCCGACCTACTTGGGTCATTGGAGAAAACGTTGGTGGACACATTAAACTCGGTCTCGACTCCGTACTCGAGAACCTGGAGAGTGAAGGTTACTCCGCAAGGACGTTTAGTATTTCAGCTTCTAGCATCGGTGCCAACCACAAAAGAGAAAGAGTCTGGATTGTGGCCCACTCCAACGAGATGCAACGACAGTTTTTACGTGGACAAAAGTCCGAACAAAGACAAGAGACATTCGAGGGGACTAGCGAGCGAAGTGGAACACCGATCTCTATGGCCAACTCCGAACGCTTGGGACGGACAGAGGGGACCGAGAAGTCAAAAGAACTTGAGAGAGAAGAGTCATCAGATCAACTTGATCACTGCGGTGAAGGATGCACAAAGTGTCAATCCTGTCAAACTATGGCCAACTCCGAGGGCAGCAATAGGAATGAACATGAGACTAACAGAGAACATGGCAAAGCTTCGCCACAAGAAATATTTGGAGACGGAAGTAGCGTATGTGGAGTCAGCGCCTGGTGGTCAGTTGAACCCGACGTGGGTCGAGTGGCTCATGGGGTACCCGACAGGGTGGACAGACTTAAATGTTTAGGGAATTCTGTTGTACCACAGATACCTTATGTGATAGGATTATCTTTAAAAAAGATTATAGAAAATAATGAACAAAGTATACGTAACGACTAATACAAAACTACCTAATGGTGGATATCGTGATATTTCCGATTGTGAAAGATTTGGAACTCCCTACATCATGTTTGAAAACCCAAAACAAATCCAGGTAAATTCATCTCGATTTGTTTTTTCGGTAGAAAAAAAATTAAAAGATTTTACTTCAGGAGACTATTTATTATTAATGGGCGATCCCGTATTAATTGGGATTGTTTGTGCAGTTGCTGCAAAAATTACAAATAATAATTTTAAAGTCTTGAAATGGGACAGGGAGAGTGCTATATATATTCCTATAACAATAGAATTACTATAAGGAGAATAAAATGGGTCTATTGAACGAAGCCTTAGAGTTATCAAAACTAGATACTTTAAGTGGTGATAAACTATCTGACGTTGGTCAGGCAGTAACAGAACTTGAAAACGTAAGAAGTAAAGTTTCTGATTTAGAACAAGAGATTAAAAATCTCAAAGCCAGAGAAGAACAATTAGAGAATGATATCATTCCTAGTTTCTTTGATACCGGGATACAACAGTTGACTCTTAAAGACGGTAGTAAAATTTCTGTCAAAGATAAAACTCGTGCCTATATCAAAGAAGACAATCAAGATTATTGTTTTGAATGGTTACGAAATCAAGGACTTGATGATGTAATTAAAAATCAAGTCATCTCTACTTTTGGTAGAGGACAAGATTCTGATGCACAGAATTTAGTTAAAGAGTTAGAAGAAAAAGGTCTTCACCCTGAAACTAAAAAGAGTGTGCCCTGGAATACCCTAGCTAAACTTTGTGAGGAACAGATGGAGAAAGGTTCGATGACATCTGATGTCCAAGAAAAGTTCGGGGTGACTGTAGTAAAGTCAGTAAAGATCGAACGAAAAAAATAAAAGGAGTGTAATTTATGACACAAAAACAAACTGGTACCGTCACCAAAAAGGCGGAACAAGCATTGGCGACACCCACCATTGACTTATCAGAAATTCTGAAAGTTGTAGGTGCGGGCCAAGAAAACATAACCCAAGAAGACACAGGTACTCCAAGGGTTAGTATCCTTCAACAAATGTCCCCAGAGTTAGATGATATCGAGGGTGCTAAGGCAGGAATGATCCTTAGTAAAACCGATAAACATGTTTGGGCAGGCAATCCAGGAATTAAAGTTCTTGTATGTAATTATGAGAAAGTTTATTTGGAGTGGCAAGATAGAGGTACTGGCTCTAATGCTCCTGTAAATATCTTTCAGCCGAAGGATAGACCAACAGATGCAGTCAGAGGTACTGACGGTAAGATGAGATTACCTAACGGTAATTATCTTGAAGAGTCTGCTAACTTCTATGTTCTTATTATGGATGAGGAAGGCAAAGTTCCTAGACCTGCTATCATCTCTATGAAAGGAACGCAGCTAAAAGCCTCAAGAAGTTGGAACTACTCATTGAAAAATGAGTTCATTCAAGATCCTAATACAAAGCAGTATCACCCCGCTCCTACGTTCATGAGATTTTATAATCTAACAACTTTAAAAACTCAGAACGATAAAGGTAGTTGGTATACCTGGTCCGTTGCAAAAGACGACATGTTAGAAGACAAACATTTGTTTGATCTTGCACTTAAATTCTACAAGTCTATTAAGGCAGGCGAACATACTGTTAAATATGATCGTGAGGAAACAGAAAAAGAAAGTTCAGAAGACATTCCGTTTTAATGAACGATCGGGTCTCTAAATTCAAAGAGATCTTTCTTGGGTTGGAGCGTGCATACGGTACGTTCCAACCTAGCGAAAGTTTTCGAGATGATAATAAAGCTGAGGGTAAATCTTTTATCCATAAGCAACAGATCGAAGATGCTCGTTGGGAAGATCATCTTAAAGGTTCTTGGCCTAGCTTAGGCATTTTTCCTATTAATGATGAGGACAAATGTCGATGGGGTTGTATTGATATAGATCAGTATCCCCTGGATCATGTTAGCATTGTTCAAAAACTAAAAGAAAAAAACTTACCTTTTGTTGTTGCCAAATCAAAAAGTGGTGGCGCACATTTATTTTTATTTTTCAAAGACTATGTTCCGGCCGGAGCGGTTCAAAAAAAGATTAAAGAACTAGCGTCGTTAATGGGCCTTGGGCATTGCGAAGTCTTTCCTAAACAAGACAAACTTATTCGAGAAGGAATGAACTCTAAAGATTGGGAAGTGGGTAGCTTTTTAAATCTACCGTATCACAATGGATTTAATTTCTCCGATCGACATGCTTTCAGTGAAGAAGGGAATACACTTTCTCTTGATGAATTCCTGGCGGAAGTAGAAAAGAAATCAATTACTCTAGATCAATTAAAAAAATTATCTTTAACGAATGAAGCATCAGAATTTAAAGATGCACCTTTTTGTATTGAAGCTTATCTAACAGAAAACAAACAAGTCCAACAAGGAAGTCGAGATAGTTTTTTATTTCAGTACGCAGTTTACGCAAAGAAAAAATATGGAGAAAACTATGAAGAAGAAGTTCATAAGTTTCATCATAAATATTTTGCAGATCCCTTGACACCAAAACAATTAGATAAAATTGTTAAGCAAGCGGATAAAAAAGATTGGGGTTATAAATGTAAGGACCAACCAATGTGTTCTTATTGCAATAAATCCAAATGTAGAATTAGAAAATATGGAGTAGGAGATAGCAATGTTATTACCGATATCGGAAATGTTGTTCAGCATGGTGATGATGCTGATACTATTTATCATGTTACGTTAAATGACGAGCATCGATTAGTTTTAAATGTAGAAGAACTTTACGATCAACATAAGTTTAGAAAGAAGTGTTTAACAAAAATTGCTTCGATGCCTTCGATGATGAACCGTGATGACTGGGATGCTTTTGTTTTAAGTATTGTTTCGAAAGCAATTAAAGTAGCACCTGATTTTGAAGTGACACCTGAAGGACAGTTTAAAACTATTTTAAATAGATATATTTCTAACCAAGCCAACGCAATGGACATTGAAGAGATTCTCAATGGTCAGTGTTTCGTGGACGAAGAAGATAATAAAGTTTACTTTAGGTTAGATCAGCTACAAGAATTTATGAAGAACAGAAGATACGCACAACTAACGGGTATTCAATTAGGTATTTTCCTTAGAGAATTAGGGGGAGATAGCACTAAAAGAAAGCTTGGAAATAAAAAAGGACAGTTAGTTTGGTGGGTACCGAATGATAAATTCAATACCAAAGTAGAAATCCTACCGGAAGAAAACACACCAACAGAGGAGCCCATACCATTCTAAATAATACTTGTAAAATTATTGGACCGCCAGGGACAGGCAAGACAACAACTCTGCTTCGAATTGTAGAAGAGCAGTTGTCCGAGGGCCGTGAGCCCGATCGTATTGGGTATTTTTCTTTTACGAGAAAGGCAACGACCGAAGCTATTGACCGGGCTTGTAAGAAATTTCAATTACCAAGAAAAGATTTAAAATGGTTTCGTACATTACATAGCCTTGCGTATCAGTGGTTGGGATGCACGCACACAGACATTATACAGAATCAAGACTTCAAAGATTTTTATAACGAATATGGTATTGATATTTCTCAATCCATTAAAGTAGAAGATAATGTGGTAGGGGAAGAAGAGTCGGGTCTTCATTTAATAGATTTATACCGAGTCAAAAATACTTCTTTATATGAAGAGTTTAAAAAGATTGGACATGTCAAAGGTGGATTTGAAAGACTACAAAAGGTCGATAAGAACTATCGCATGTTTAAGAAACAAAGAAATATAAAAGACTACACGGATTTAATTACTGAGTTTAATAAGTTAGAGATGTCTCCTCGTTTAGATATTGTGATTGTTGATGAAGTCCAGGATCTCAAACCTAATGAATGGGGTATGGTTAATATTATGATGAAGCAAGCCAAAGCAATTTATCTAGCAGGCGATGATGACCAAGCAATTTATTCTTGGAGTGGTGCGGATGTTTCTAAACTGATTGATTTAAATTGTCATTTGCGAGTTTTAAATCAGTCTTATAGAATACCGAAAACAGTTTTTTTAAAAGCAAATACTTTAGTGTCGAGAATTAAAAAAAGAATTACAAAAGAATGGCACCCGAGAGAAGATCAAGGACAAGTCAAGAATACTAATTTTGAAAGTATTGATTTGAGAAAAGGTCAGTGGTTAATCTTAGGTCGAACCAATTATTATATTAACAACGTTGCCGAAGAATTAAAAAATAAAGGTTTCTTGTTTGAAAAAAATAATTATTTATCAATTAGTTCGGATGTAGCAGTAGCGTATCGAAGTTGGAAAGCACTTCAACGAGGCGAAGAGATTCCTTATGCACATGTAAAGATCATGTATCAATACATTGTATTAGGACCCGACGGTGTTTCTCGAGGAATGAAAGGATTACCTGGTGCAAACCAAGAAGGTAAATTTTCTCATGAAACACTGTCTAAGGAATGGGGTTTAAACATTCCTGCCAATCTATCTTGGGAGGTAGCACTCACGAGAATTAAAGAATATGACAGAATATATATTAAACAAATCCTAAATAGTGGGCATGATTTAGACGAGAAAGTTAATATAAAACTCTCAACAATTCATGGAGCAAAAGGAGGAGAGAGTCAGAACGTTGTAGTATTTTCTGATATCTCCAAAAGAATTAACGATAACCTATGGGCTAATAGAGATGAGGAACGAAGAGTTTTCTACGTTGCAATGACAAGAGCAAAAGAAAATTTATACATTGTTCCCTCTAGTTCGCCTTATGAATTTGAGGAGATACTAAGATGATATTTGAACAACAGATGGACTTACTAAAAAAGGATAATAAACCAGAATGGACAAGACCTAACTTCCCCGATGTAACGGGGATTAAACAAGTAGCGGTAGATTTAGAAACATACGATCCTGAAATTAAAAATCTTGGTGGCGGGTGGGCCACGAACAAAGGTTTTGTTGTGGGTGTTGCTATTTCTTTTGAAGGATTTGATGGATACTTTCCTGTTCGCCATGAGCGTGGCGGTAATTTTTCCGAAGAGGATGTAAAGAACTGGTTAAAAAAATTATTTAAACAAGACCCAATTGTGATTTGTCATAATGCAGTTTACGATTTAGGTTGGCTTCGACGTTGGGGTGTGGAATGTAATGTCACTAAAGTCTACGATACTTTAATTGCAGCTCCCTTAGTTGATGAGAATCGATTTAGTTATAGCCTAGATAATCTATCGAAAGATTATTTAGGAGAAAGAAAACAAGGAAATATTTTAGAAGACTTTGGTAAAGAGCATGGTTTCAAAGCGATTGAGAATATGCATTTAGTTCCTGTTGAGTACGTCGGTATTTATGCAGAGCAAGATACCAGGTTGACTTTAAAACTTTGGGAGTTCTTACGGGTAGAAATTCAAAAGCAAGGTCTTACAGATGTTTTTAATTTAGAAACTGATCTATTGCGTTTGCTTTTAGAGATGCGATGGAAAGGGGTGCGTGTTGATTTAGACAAAGCAGAAAAGACGAAGAAGTTTTTTAAATTAGAAGAAGAAAAGATTTATCAAAATATTAAAAAGGAAACAGGCATTGATATTGGTAGCTCGGATATTTATGCTGCCGCATCTTTACAAAAAATATTTGATAAGCTAGGTGAGAAGTACGAACTCACTGAAAAGAATAAGCAAGCGAAGATTAGTAATACGCTAATGAAAGAGAGTCAAAATCCTTTGATTCAATCTATCTCTATAGCCAGGGAATATAACAAAGCACACACGACTTTCATTGATTCTATTCTCAAGCATCAAGTCGATGGTCGTATTCACGCAGAAATTAATCAGCTCAAAGGAGAGTATGGGGGAACGGTCAGTGGGCGGTTGTCCATGAATAATCCAAACTTGCAACAAGTTCCGGCTAGAAATGAAGCTATTGGTCCTAGGATTAGATCCTTATTCTTACCTGAAGAGGGAGAGAAATGGGCATCTTTAGATTATTCTCAACAAGAGCCTAGACTACTCGTACATTATGCCAAAAAACACGGTTTAGAGGGCGCTGAGACCCTAATTAAGTTCTTCCATGAGGGAAAGGACTTCCACCAGGTAACTGCTGATATGGCTCAAATATCAAGGAAAGAAGCCAAGACTATTGGTTTAGGTCTTATGTATGGCATGGGGATTAAAAAACTGGCTGATTCTTTAGAGATTTCTGAGGAGCAAGCTAAAGCATTGAAGCAAAAATATAATGATAATGTTCAGTTTCTAAACAATATAATTGTTCGGGCCACAAGGTATACCGAACAACATGGATATATTAATACACTGCTCGGAAGGAGATGTCGTTTTGAATTATATGAAAGCAAAGACTTTCATGACAAGAGAATGATGTCTTATGAAAATGCCAAGAAAGTTTGGGCATGGAATGAAATGAAAAGAGCAGGAACCTATCGTGCATTGAATAGGTTAATACAAGGTTCAGCAGCAGATCAAACCAAAAAAGCCATGGTGGATTTGTGGAAAAATGTAGGGGTTATTCCTATGATTCAAATACATGACGAGCTCAATGTCTCCATAGCCAATGAGACCCAGGTAAAAGAGATTAAAGAGATAATGGAATCTGCTGTTGAACTACACGTTCCGGTCAAATGTGATGCGGAAATAGGAGATAACTGGGGAGAAATAAAATGAGTAGAATTGTATATCAAGATGGAAAACTCTATCTAAGCCTAACAAGAGAAGAAGTTAAAGAGGCACAAGACAATTTGGGCAGACCTATTGAATTGGATATGGGTCAGTTAAAAGTATTTCAAGAAGATATTCACAAAGCGGCGATGGCTCATTGGTCTAAGGTTGAGATCCATCGAGAGATCAGAGCACATCAGAAGTATTTAAAAAGCACAAGTAAAAATAAAAAATAACATTATATTCTCCACGAAAAACAAGGAGATAATAATGTTTAACTTAACGAAAAGATCAATGAATCACTTCCTAAACTTCTTTAGTAAAGAAGATAAGGACGAACAAATTAAAGAGTTTTGCCAAGCTGAATACAAACACGATTGGTTTGCAGCTTATATGACCTTTAAACAAGAAGGTCGTTTTCCTAATTTTATTAGAAGAACTTTGTAAGAAAAGGGGCTTACGCCCCTAATCTTATTTCATTTTTGTAGCGTATCTTTTATCGTTCCAGGTAAATTCTTTTACGCCTTTATTTTTAAAGTGTTTAAATGCTTCACCAAATGAAACACCACCTTTAGATACTCCAACGTTAAAGTTTTTTCCACCAGACTTTTTAATATTATCTCCAGCTTGAATGGGTTTCTTTTTTTGCATCTCCACAGCTAGATTTTTTTCTTTCATTTTTTTGAAGTCAGCTATGGCTTTGTTTTTTTCGCCTCTAGTTACTTCTTTAAGTCTAGCAGTTTTTCCTACTATATCTGAGTCTTTTTCTTTTTTTGGCTCAGATTTTGTACCTCTGAGCGTTCTTTTTATTGCGGGCATTGTATTACTCCTTATGCGTTTGCTACTATTTCAGCCAGGGCTTCACAACGCACTGGCGTTTGACTATGCCATCTCGAGTCCTTCATCTGATTGGCAGCTTCCTGTCGATCTCCATCGGACAGTGCTTTCCACATCTTACGGAACTTAGAGACACCTGTTTTTCCCAACTGAAAAACCATTTCCACAATAACATGTTCAATAGCTTGAGGCAATCTTCTATCATTTTTATATAGCTGCCCTATTAATTCTTCAGCTCCTGCGCATGCTCTGTTTAAATCGATTAAAAATAAATCTTCTATTTCATCTGCTGTTATTTTAACACCTGGTTTATAACGGTCTCTTTCATGAGGCTGTACCAAATGTCCTATGGCAATCGTGGCTTTGCCTAGCGAATCTAAATAAACTTCGTCTCTACAACCTTCATGGTCACGAATCCGAGCCTTCAGTTCATCAGTAATTTTTATTGTGTTCATTTTCCACCTATTCCCCAATGTATTTCATGAGGATCTTTTTCCTTTCTTTTTGTTACTCTATATAAGTATGATCTTATTATATTTCTTAAATGCGTAATAAATATTCTCATATTATCGCACAGATAATATACCAGTTCCGTAAATATTGTTAGTCTTTTTTTGTATGTTATCTAATCTTTTATCAATCATCCCACCCTCCGCAGCGAAAACTCCTGTAGGCTGTGTTATTGTTCCCTCTTTAATCCCTTGAATATCTTCTAAAGTTAGTTCAGGACTGAGTTGAAAAACATCTCGCATATCATAAATAGATTGTGGATCCATAGATTTAAGTTGTCTCATTTTATTTATTCGATCAATATCTTGTTGAGAAGCATCTGCGTATAAATATTGATTACCTTGTGGAGAAAATCTTTCTTTGTCTTGATAGTAGTAATCGTCTTGTTGCATTAGATAAGGTTTTTCTTGAGGAAAATTATTTGGCATAGTATTTTCCATTAAAGCTCGTCTTAACTCATTTGGATTCTGCGCTTGTTGAATATTATTTGGAACAGGAGTTGCTCCAAATTGGCCTGGAAAATAAGACGTAGGCATCACTTTAAATCCTAGTGTTCCAGTGGTACTAACAGGAGCTGTTTCTAATTGTTCAATACCTTGTCTAATTATATTTGCTTTATCAAATTCGGTCATTTGAGTCTTTTGTAAATCTTCTACTTCTTGAATCTCTGGTTTTTTAGAAGTGAATTTATATTGACCTTTGTTTTTTAAAATTTCTAAATCAATGTCAGATAATTTTTCTACACCTTTTACTAAAGCATCTTTTGCTTTTGTGGCGCTATTGGTAAACTTTTCGTACAAATCTTTAGCAATACCTAATATACCAAATCTTCCTTGAGATATTTTTTCTCCTAACCCTGCACCAATACTTCGAATTCCATACCCAATATCACCTAAAACTTCTCTTGGTGTTGGTCCGTATTTAAAGGCTAGTTCTTGAGCTTTATCAGCAAGAGTGGTTCGTTCATATCTTCCTGTCATTGGATTAAAAACAGGAGCTTGTTCTTGATATAAGTTAGTTGTGCCCGGAGCAATTGTTAATCCTTGTTTAAATTTATCATACAGATCAGCTTGAATTTGACGTCGATCTAATCGACTAGGAGATATATCTTCTCTTCCCTTAAAAAAATCTTTCCTTGTTTGTTCTCTTCTATCTTGAAGAGCCTTCATACTCTTAGATTCTGCTCCTCTTTGAGCTTGCGCCATAGCAGCAGGACTACTGAATGTAGCTTTTTTTTGCGCTGGTCTTCTACGTGGTGGTGCCATTTTAATCTACTCCTGCAATTAATCTTTCAGTTGGGTCGGTTAGTGTACCCTTTCTAAATCTAACATCTGTTTGGCCTAATGTCGAGCCTTGTCCTTGGATCGTGGGCCCTTGTCCGGTGACCACGGATCCTGGACCAGTGTCTGGGGTAGGTAATATTCCAGAATAATTAATACCAGGAGCGACTGTTTGTTTTTGTTCAAATAAAGACTGAGGAATATTTAATTCAATATCTAGATTTTCATCAATGGTTTTTCCAACATTTTTTTTAATAAAGTCACTTATGTAGGGAATAGCTTCAAATATTGTTGGATCTATTTTTCTACCTGTGTTTTCCTCTAACTTCATATAGTTATCAATAAACTTTTCAAGCGCTCCTCTTGTAATATTTTGAGGAATATATTTACCTGTTTCTAAAAACCCTCTATCTGATTTTATTAATCTTTCATATTGTTTATAGAGTTCTGGCTTTTTAATCTTCAAAGTTTTTAATGCTTCCACATCTTGATAGAAGTTTTTATATACTTCAAATCTTCTAAGTTCTGAACCAATGTATTGTTCTAGTATTTCACCAGCAGTAATTTCTCCTCCTCGTAATATATCAGTGGTAAATGTTCTCTCTGCTTTACTTTTTAAATCTTTAAATTCACTAAATATAAATGGAGCTGCTCTATCGGGATCAGCTTTTTGTGCTCTAAAACCAAAGATACCTAGTGCTTCATCTTTTAAATCATATGTCCTACCTCTTTTATCTGCTTTATTTTGAGCTGATTGAGCAATTCTAGTTCCTGCTTTATAAGAACCAGGAATAAAAGGATCTAGTATATGCATTGTTCCTTTATATAATTTTTCACCAACAGGATCTTCTGGATTCCAAACTTGTCTACCCTCTGCATCTCTTCCTCTTCTAACAGTTAAATCAATAAATGCTTCAGCGAAAATAGATTCTGACACAAAAGGTTTGGCTAATTCTGCCATTGATTTTACGCCCGCATCAAACAAAGATTTATTAATCGATTCCTCTGTAGCTTCTCCTTTTGCTACTTCATTAAACATTGTAGTTACAGGACGAATTAATTGGTCATAGGGAAAGATATAACTTAAATCGGCATATTCTAATTGTCCATTTTTATCTCTACCTGCTGCCATTAGTAATCCGTTCTCTGACCAAGAAGGAACAATACGACGAAGTGCTTGCATCTCATCTCCTGTTGCTTCATATAATTGATTACCTAATTCAATTAGTCCTGCGGGAACAACTGTGGCAGTCGTTAATGTTCCGGCTAATCTTCGTAAACCTGTAGCTCTAAATCCTTGTGTTGTTGCCTCTCTCGCTCCTCTTTGAATAGTATTGTATCCTGTTCTAATAATCTCAGCAGGAAAAGCAACAAATGTACCAAGAGGTAATCTTCTTAAATTTTTAATAAATTGACCAACATACTCATAGTTAGGTATTTGATTTTTTGTAATCTCTGCTGCCATATTATCAATAAAAGTATCTGTTATTTCATTTTCTGGAACTGCTTTAGATAAACCAATATCTCTATAAGCATTTTGACCTTCTCTTTTAAACAAATTTCTTTTGAATAAAGGATCATTGAGTACATCAATTGTTCCGTCTGCTCTTGGAGTTCCAATTTTTCTACCGACTAATTTTTCTATATCAGCTACAAACTTTGGGTCTCTTAATTTAGCTGGAGTAAATTGTAATCCTTCTAAATTTTTTCTGAAAGCAACTCTTTCTGCTTCAAAATTAAAACCTTTCCAAACATTATCTTCCCACATATATGCGTCTCTAAATTTCTTACCAACTTTTTGTACCATAGAGCCAATGGTTTTCCCTAAAAATCCAGAATAGTTTTTATTAACTAAATCTGTACCTGTTTCTCTAGCTAGTCTTTGTGTTTCGATACCAGTTACACTGGTGCCTCTAACACCTAATCTTGTTTTATCTATTTTACTTTTAATAGCTCTAGCAGAAGTAGGATCATACAAATCTAAAAATGCTTCTTTAAATAATCTTCCTGTTAAGCGAGGATCTTGAAATAAAATATTACCATTCATGGTAGTAAACATTGCAGCAGATACAAAGTTACGAATGTGAGTAAAAGGAGAAAAGATTGTCTTCGCTTGGTTAGAAAAACTTTTGGGATATAAAATCATATACTTATAAAGATTGTTGTACCAATTATCTTGCAATGCTAGTCCTTGGTCATTTAAAGATTCTGCTACTTCTTTAAATGTAAACTTACCATCTAGTGGTGTTTTTAAAGGACCGCTTGTTTTGATTTCTACTAATCTTTTATCAGGGTCAATACCTAATCTTTTTGCAATAGCGGGTAATTCATTCTTATCAAAGAATACAGTATTCTGTCCTTTAACATTTTTATTTGCTTGAAGTAAATTTTCGAAGGCATCATACTTAGCAATAAACTCTGCTTGTTTTGATAGAGTATTAGCAACGTTAAAGAAAGGATCAGTTATCTCTCCATATAAAGCTCTTAGTTCTGGTGGAAGTTTTCTACTCTTTAAAATATTTTCACTAATATCTAATCCTTCTTTAGATAATTCTTTTACTAAACTTTTATCTACAGCAGCGATTCCTTCAACATTTCTACCCGCTTGATTAATAATATAATTAACAATATCAGAAGCTTGATCTCTAATTTCATTTTGAATACTAGAAGAATTAGTTAATTCTTCTGCTCTTTTTTTTAATAGAGCATTGTATTGTTTTGAATTTATCTTTTGGCTTTTCAAATCTTTTAATAAAGAATCTTTTAGTTGTTGATTATTCATTAGTTGTTTAGCTTTTACTTTCATTAGTTTACCAACAAAGAAGTTTTCTGCTTCTAATATAGCTTCTTCCGCTGGCTCATACTTAGATAATCCGTTAGCTAATGCACCGCCAGGTTTATTTTGTACTAACTGATATTGTTTAGAAAGATAAGAACCATAGTTAGCCTCAGTTGCTTTTAATAATCTCTGCGCTTCATCTTTAGCTTTCTGTGCATCTGTTTTAGCTTTTGTACTAGCAGGTCCAGATAATATTTCATCTGCTTCAGCAATTCTTTTATTTGCTAACTCTGCAATTTTATTAGAGAAAACATCTATTTGATTTCTAGCAATAAATAAATCTTTATCCAATCGAGTACGTAAATCTTTATTAACATTATTCTTTTTCAAAAAATCATTGAGTGCTTTATCAACTGCTTTTTGTCTATCTGTTTTTAAACTATAGCTAAAAGTATTAGTAACATTATCAAAACTTTCTTTTGCTCCATAAGCATCTAATTTATCTTGTATTAATTTTTTTAATTGTTCAAACTTAGGAGTATCTAGTTTTCTAAAAATAGCTCCTCCTTTTAAACTTTTTGCAATGTCTTCTGCGGTGCTTTGTAAAGTCAAAGAAGTTTCGGTAGCGATATCTCTAAACGCTTCAATAGAATCAATAGCTGCTCTTTGTTCAGCAAAAAATCTTTTACTAACTGGTCCTTCAGGAGTAAATTGATTAGCTATTTTACCAAATATTCTTTCAATAGGATCAGCACTAAAAGCCGCTTTGCCTCCTGTTTTTGCAGCAGCACTAACGCCTGTAAAGATACCTGTTAACGCTCCACCTAAAAGCCCTGCTTCTATTCCAAACTTTGCTCTGTTTAAAAGTCTTCTTGTAGCATCTGATCTTCCAGGCTCTCTTGCTTCTTTATCTGTTCGTAAAGCAGAACTACCTGTTAATTCTTCAATAAAATCTCCAGATAAAGTATCTAAATCATCTTGATAAGCTGCAGTTTCTCCTACGGTTGCTCCGGCTAGACCAGAACTTCCAATTAAAAATTTTTCTTTTCTAGTTTGTTTTCTTTTTAAAACAGCCTCTTGTCTTTTTTGGCTTGTTAAAGACTTAGTTTTTTTCAAAGAAATAGATTTACCTGCTTTCCTAGCATTCAACGCTTTCTGTGCTATCTTTGCTCCTATTTTATAACCTGCAACACTAGGCACACCAAACTGAGTAAGTCCTTCTACAATTTTACCTGTTAAAGTTTTCTCTGCTACTTCTTCAAAAGGATTCATTTTGTCAAAAAAGTCTTCTACTTTATCTGCTGTGTTGGTATCAAAACCTAAATCAATTAATTCTGCACCTAATGAAACAAATCCTGCTGGTATTTTAATAGCACCAGAAATAAGACCTGCGCCTCCACTAAGTCCAGCTTCTCCAATAGATTCAAAAAATCCTTTATCTTCTTCTTTTGGTTCTTCTTTTTTTTGTTCTGTTAATATTCCAGAATAATCTATTTTATCTTTTCTATCTTTATCTTTTGAAAGATTAGGGATTATGCCTGAATAATCTATTTCAGCCATTTTAATCTCACTTTAAATTGCTAACGTCGTAGCCCTTTGATTCTAAGTCTTTTATTATTGTTTCTCTATCAACATTTGGATTTTGATTTTGAGCTGCAGTTATCATATCTTCAGTAATAGTAACTGTTTCTGATGTTTCTACACTATCAGTTGTGCCTCCTGAAACAGCATCTACAAGAGCAGTAGCGTCTTGCATAAGTTGTGCTTGTGTCTTACCAAGATTAAGAGGAAGATTAGCTATAGTATCGAAGGTATCGAATATTCTATCTTCTCTTGATTGTCCTGCACTTAGTCCTCTAGCCAATCTTACTTTAGTTAATTCATCAACACTATCTCCTAGTCTCTCTTCAATTGTCGCTAAATTAGCTTGAAAGTCAGTACCTTCTTTACCTTTAATTTCAGCTAGTTCTTTTTCAAGTTCTGCTGCTCTTTCAGCAGCAATATCTTCTTCAGTAGCTTCAAGAGCTAATAGGCTAACTGCTCTCTCATCTTCATAAGCTTTTCGACCTAACTCAGCAAATGCTTCTAATGGATCTTTGGCAGACTTTGCTACTTTATCTAAGAAGTTTGATCCCTGGGCCGAGGCTAGATTTAAACCAAATTGTGCTAATTGTAAAAAGCCTTGACGTCTATTCATCTCTTCTGGATTGCCTAGTAGCTCTTTATATAATTCAGACTTTTCTAAATACTTTTTCTTTAATGCCTCTAAATCAGAAATCTTTTCTTCTTCTTCTCCTATCTTTGGAGTTGTTTTATCTGTAGCTTCCTCTTCTGTTTTTTTAGTATCTTTCTTTTTATCATCTTCTTTTTTCTTTTCCTGTTCTCTAAGAAGAGCCATTGCTTCTCTATCTGCTTTTTCTTTTTCCGCTCTCTCTTTGTCAATCTTTGCTTGATCTAATAACATTTTTTCTTGTGCTATAGATTCTTGTTCTCTTGCAGCTAGTGCTTTTTCACCTGCCAATTTATAACCTAAACTTCCATAATCTTCTATTAATAATTCCTCTGCTGTTTTTGCTCTTGGTACTCCGGCATATCTAGTACCACCAGTCATCGCTAGTGATTGCCCAGGGCCCATTCCTACTATTCCTCCATTGGCAAATGCGGGTAGACCGTACTGACGTAATTGTTCTCTGGTCGGTCGTCGTTGGAAAAGGGGTCTATCTAAGATAGCCATTATAATCCAAACAAGGAGCTAATGCCTCCTAGTCCTCCAGTAGCGGCACCGTAAGCACCGAGTCCTGCAATCCCTAATCCTGCAATTTGTTGTAATGCAGAAGGTTGTGGTACTTGTGTATAAGAAATCTGTGAGGAAGGTACACCTCGGAGAATATCAGAAGCAAAGGCTACTCTTTCAAACGGTTCTTTTTGTTCTGCTAAAGTGGTTGCTCTTGCAGCTTCAATTTGTGCTTGACCAGGGACGAATGTTCCCTCTGGTCCGGTATAACCAAACTGTTGTGATAACTGACCTAGACCTAATAATCTATTGATGTCTTCTCCTCCTAGTTGTTGTCCTAACTGTCCAAGTCCTGCTTGTGCTTGGGCAGCTTGTAATGTTTGCGAACCTAGAGTACCTAACTGTTGAGCAGTTCTTGCTTGAGCTTGTTGTGCTTGTAAATAGTTTCGTGATAAGTCTTCAAAAATTCTTTGTGATTTAACTTGTGCTAAGTTTCTCGCTTCTTCCGCTTCACGGACACCAAATCTTGATCCCCCAAAAGCTCCGGCTGCAATTGCCTCCGCAGCAGTTCGCTGACTTTGAATATCAGCTTGTCTTTGTAATTCCGCTAAAGCTTCTTGTGTAACTTGTTGTTGATAGGGATCCATATAAGTAGAAATTTGTGAGGGATCTAAAACTTGTTGTGCAGCTTGAAATGCTCCAAGACCTGTACCGATAGTTTGTCTTGCAGCTTCTAATGCAGGTTGATAGGCTCCAAGGCCTGCTTCTGCTCTTTGCATTGCAGCTATTTGTTGTGGGGATAATCCGGCTACTTCATAGGCAGGAATAGTTGTGGGTTTTGCAGCTAAACCCTCTGCGCCAAAGACAGACTCTAATAATTTTTCTGCACGCTGTTCAATAAAGGGTGCTTGTCGTTGATATTGTACAATCTCTTCTGCCATATTATGCTACCTTACTTTCAAATTTATCCATCATTTCATACATCATTTTAGCGCCCTTACGACGTTGCTCTAACTTATCATCTTTATCTGCGCCATTCAATGCCCCAAGTCCTCTCACGGCTTGAGCTGTCATGACAAACTCACCGTCCGATAACATCGCAGGGATATCGTCTGACTTCTCTGTCCCTGGTCCGTCGATCTGCCCTACTTTACGAGGAAAATTTTTTATATCGCCACCGTCTTTTGCTCGATAGATTTCTGGTATCTGAGGTGACGCTGCTCCATAGGATCTTGTTCTAGGATCATAGTACACGGCCGACGGTGCACTGACATCTAACATTCCCTGGCTACCTGGTTCTGGTGACGAAGGAATTTCAATACCTTCTTCTTCTTTAAATGCACCTAAACCTTGTAGTGCTCCTAATCCTAAAGCACCAGTTAATAATTTATTATCTTTTGCAAATTGTAATGCTTGTCTTGCTAGACTAGGTTTAGCCAATGCTTGCGCTGCAGTTTTTGTAGCCATCGAAGTAGGAGCTCCACCTAGTGCAGTTTTTAATTCTGCAACAGTTTTAGCATTTTGAATATTAGCTGGTACAGCAGTTGCTCCAAACTTTGCTGGTGCTGCCGCTGTTCCAAATAATCCTGCACTTTGACCAAAGCTTCCTAAACCATAACCCATCAATGCTGATGTTGCAATGTTCGCAGGATTGTCTCCTCGAATAGCTGATCCTAGCCCTGCACCAATGGATGCTCCCATCGGTCCACCAATAGCGAACCCGATTGCACCAGTGACTGCGGGTAGAATCTTTTTTAACATTTATCGTCCTTACTTTTTAGGTGTAACCGCACCCGTGAATAATTTAGGGGCGATGACGTTAACATCCCGGCGAATATCTTCGGAAGTAGTATCAGTATTAGGATCATTAATATCATTATTAGCATGATCTTCTGAATCATATTCCAAGCCAGTTCGTGTATTGGTAATCGTAGTTTCGACCTTACAGCTATAGACAGGGATTTGATTCCCTTCAATATCGTATTCATAGCGTAAGATGACCGGTTCATCTATAATTTTTGCCATGCTCTATTTTTATAGGTGAAAAGCTAGGAAATCAATAGGATTATTGTTGTATTAATCCTCTATT
>Ga0208160_1000477_pt1 | contig 18660 bp, 29 predicted proteins | sample CB_VirMetaG_FD_184536 | JGI IMG/M metagenome (GOLD analysis project Ga0208160, IMG submission 184536) | Freshwater to marine saline gradient viral communities from Chesapeake Bay - CB_1504_1 Viral MetaG (SPAdes) (version 4) | ecosystem: Environmental > Aquatic > Marine > Coastal | place: USA... | reverse complement strand
TAACTATATCGGAATTCAATAAGCCTGTCTTATAAATCAATTCATCTACTATGATTTCCCTATCATATCGGTAAACAGCAACCAAAGCCGTAGGATCATTGGAATATCCGAAGTCCATTCCATAGCCTATCAATTGAGAATCTTTGGGAACTTCGCCTATCTGATCCCAATTCGAGAAAATAACACCTTCCAAGCTACCCACCATTCCGAGGCCATAGACCCGCCACCAATTAGACCAATATTGAGATTTGATATTAGATTCTTTGAATAGGTCCGGTTCCTGAATGTTATGAAAACCTTTCGCTAATGCTTTCTCAATCTCCCTGACTATCGACTCAGCTAAGGCCGTATTGTCCTTATAAGTCAAAACCAATTCTTCTACATCCGGGTCATCTTTCAGCTCCGTATGTGCCCAGAATTCATGCGTAGGGTTAAAGTCTAACCAGATTTCTACATCGGTTCTAATTGCTAATTGATGGTAGGTTTCAAATGAGATATTATTACACTCATTTATGTAAAGAATGTTTCTTCGAGGTCCCCTGACTTTGTCCTCCTGGTCGGCCGAAAAGAATTCAATATAAGAGCCGTTACCGAATGTATAAGTCAATAGAGTTCTTGACCACCTTTCATCATTGTAGCGATTGGTAGATTTCATGATCTTTAGAAAGTCCTTCATCGCTCCCTTTCTCAAGTGAGGCAAAGATTCAGAAACTACTGAGATTTCAAGTAATGGTGACTTTGTAGCCCTATTGATTAGAATAGGTAGAATGCCGAAGGTTTTGCCTTATTGTGCCCCTCCAATTTCTCAGAGGGGCTAAACACCTGCTGAAGTGCCACCGGGAATCTTTTTGATTCTCTTAGATAGCTTCAGCAGTTTAGTTATGGCTGGAGTTCTTTTAAACATATTTATATTCCCATTTAAAACCGTACGCAGTTTTGTATCTTTTTTCGTTTTTACAGCACTTTATAATTCCAAAAGTATTAAATCCCAATTCCCTTTTAACTTGCTTTATTGATTCCCAACTTTTAACAAAGTTACCATTTAAATCTAATTGATTAATTGGAATACTTTGAACATGATCCTTACCTTTTCTAACTTTCTGAAGACCTAATCTAAAAGCATGTTTTTGATTTTCACTTGAAGTGACCCATTCAAGGTTTAAATAATGATTGTTTTCTTTGTTTCCATCCTTGTGATTTACTTCAGGGTAATTATTTGGATTGTCTACAAAATGCAAAGCTACTAACCTATGAATAGATAAATGAAACTGTTTTCCGTTATTACATAGCTTAATTCCTACATATCCATTAGGCTTAATCCTGTTTTTCATAAGTCTTTTACCTAACGATCTTCTAATAGAAGAAACTTTCCCGTTTTCGGATATTGAATAAATACCTTCAAACCCTTTAATTTGTCTAAATGTCATAGACAAATATAATCATTTTAAATTAGTTTTCCTAGTAGGCTTGACTACTTATAAGAAGGATTGATTCTCTTAGATAGCCTGAGTAATTTGGTTATTGCCGGAGTTCGTTTGAACATCTTTATTCCTCATCATTGAAAAGGGGCATTTCCTGAATCACTTTACTTTCAGTCTTATCAACTAGCCCGTTAAGCCTCTGAGTAATAGAAGGATTGTATATTCCTGCCATGCCTCCTTCGATCTGATCTTGACGGATTGCGGACCTTATACGTGAACAGATGCCCAAAAAATCGGAGTAAGCGTCTCCCTGATTAGAGAAATATTGATCTATTCCATCAATAACACCACTTTCATAGAGGTAATTATCAAAGCCTTCCAAAGTCAATGGCCTTTCCTTTTTCCGATCAACAGCCATAGCCATACCACCTACCCAATCACCTACTTCGATTGGATTGGATTTGGTATGTTTCCTATAATCCTGGAATAACTCCCACATCTTCTCAGGACTTTCAATCAGCTTGAATCTACCCATAGGACAAATTTACGAAAATAATTTAAAAATATTTGATGGTAATCCTTGCTTTATAAAACATAACCGATTACTTTTACATCATACTAATAAACGAAACGGAATTATGAAAAACACAACCTTTGCAATCGTATTAACCATCGCAGGATTAATCCTAGCGTTCGGAGTTTATTTCACAAGTCAGAACCTTTACATCTACTAATATGACTATCGAATTTCAGATCAAACGACACGAAAGATGCCTTGAGATACTTCAGGCCATCCAATCCCTGAAAGTCAGAAGACAATGCAAGCGGGATAGCTTAAAAGGTATCATGGGTACTTTTACCTCATACCGTAAAAAGCTAGAGAATGACATCGATACGCTAGATAAGTGTATCATTAAATTATCAAAGAAATACCAAAACATAAACTAAAATGGAATTTAAGAAAGATCACTTTGAAGACGTGCTAATCGGCACTAAGTATTACAACGTAGAATGTACCGTTCAATACTTGGTACACCAATGTAGGGGGGATTATTGGACACCAGGTGACTATCAGGTAGAAATATATGATATTGTAATCGACTTTCTACAATATTACGACGATGACTTGGATGAATGGGTTGATTGCACCGACTTATCGGTAGTACCGGAAATCAAACAATATATCGAGGAAAACTTTAAAGAAGACTAATCATGGCAATTGTAACAGAGAATAATTGGACAGTAGAAGTAAACGGAATGTTATCCGTTGATTTCCAAACGGTAAAGCACAACGGAATTTTATCGACCGTAAATATCAGAATTGACTTGGATAATTACCTATGTTCATGGCATTTGAACGGAATTACTTTGGTTTATGAGAATAACCAACTTACTAAAGAATGGCTGAGATTAGAGGCTTTACTCGGATCTAATTTCAAGCCTGTTGAGGATAGCTTAAAGAAATATTTGAACGGTAACTTAACAAACGACAACTAGATGAAAGCATTAATTAATATCCAATCGGAGTTAAAGGCTCCAAAGAATCAGTTCAACAGCTTCGGGAAATACAAGTACCGAAGCTGTGAGGATATCTTAGAGGCTTTGAAACCTTTATTGAAAATCCATGAATGCACTTTGACTATTCATGATGAAGTCAAAGAATGCGGAGGTCTGGTATTCATTGAAGCAACGGCTAGCATTTCCAATGGTGAGGAAAGCCGAACGGTAACGGCTCAGGCAGGAATAGATGTAACACGTAAAGGAATGGATGCAGCGCAATGTTTCGGAGCTTCTTCGAGTTACGCTAGAAAGTACGCTCTTAACGGTTTGTTTCTGATTGATGACACTAAGGACCCTGATGGATCAAACGACCACGGGGCGACAAAGCAGGAACTAACTCCTAAGCATCCTAAATGGAATGGGGCTAAGGAATCAATCAAAAAGAAAGAAGTAACGATTGAGCAAGTGAAGAAAGTTTATATTTTAACATTAGAAAACGAAAAATTACTTACAAATGGAATTTAAAATCAGAGCATCTGGAGTTAGTCAAATCATGACTAATGGAAGATCAAAGTCAGAGCCTTTAGGGCAAACTTGCAAGACCTATTTACAGGATTGGTACAAAGAGCAGGTTTACGGATTTAGAAAAGAGATAAAATCAAAGTACCTTACTAAAGGGTTAATGATGGAAGACGAAGCGATTGAATTCTATTCGATAGCTAAAGAAGTTGATTTTATGATTAAGAATTTAGATCACTTTTCAGATGAGTTTTTCACAGGAACACCGGATTTGATTCATGGAGGAATTGTTTACGATTTTAAAACATCATGGGATGCCTATACATTCCCGTTATTCGATACCGAACCAGATAAAGGATATTGGATGCAGTTGCAAGTCTATATGCACCTTACAGGCATTAAAAAAGCTAAGTTGGTTTATACCTTGCTTAATACACCTGAGTTCCTAACTTATGAGGAACCGATTAACTATGATCATTTAGACTTCAATCTAAGAATCAAAGAATTTGATTTTGAATATGATCCGGAATTTATTGAGTCAGTTAAAGAGCGTGTTTTGGTATGTAGGGAATACTTAATGAAGTTGAAATGATCGGAAAGATTAAAGTACAAATTAGAGCTTTATTTGACCAAGGTTATACGAAGAGACAGATGGCCGAGGAATTAGGGATTTCAATCTTTACGATTAGAAATTACCTTTACAGGATGGATCTAAAGAGGTACAAAGTAAAGAAGACCATAAGCCAGGACAAGATAGATAGAATTAAGGTATTGATTCAATTCAATAATGGAAGTGACTTAGATTACAGTCACAATGATGTAGCAGACGATTTAGGGATAACGATTAACGAGGTTAAAGAAGCGATTAGAGTAATAGAATATGAGCGAGCAAGAAATTTTAGAAAGCATAATCGAGGGGTGGAGGGATAGAATTCCATTATCTGCCATAGCAAGGAAATTGAATCTGACTTACGGTCAGGTTCGTTTTCGGCTTAAAAAATTGGATCTGGTTGATTGAACTTAAACAAAAAAAATATGAAAGATTATTTAGGGAAAATAGAAAAAGAAATGATGTCAAGCGGTTATTTAGAAAAATCTTTAAAACGTGCTGTTATTGAAATTACTGAGGTTAATATTCAATTAATGCAAGTATCTGGTAGGTATTTTATCTATTTACTTTGTAATAAAGATGAAATTATTTATGCTGGTAGAACAATGAATTTATATGCAAGGTTAATTTCTCATAAAATGTATAAAAAGTTTACAGATGTAATTATTATTGAATATTCCTCGGATAACATTTTATTTATGGAAAAGCAAATAGTAAAATTAATTAAACCAACCCTTAATAAATGCTGGGTTACATATGGATTATAACACAAAGATATGCCATGTTTCAATATGGCTTATCGACTGTTACCAGTCAGTCATTTATCAAAAAAACATAATCAATACTTTTCAAAATTTGCAAAGGTTTTGAAAGGTATTTTGCAAGCAAAAACGCGGTTTAAATACTATTCAAGGCAGTTTTTAGCCTTATTTGCAAAATTGCGTTGCAAAATGAAAAAAAATAAAAAATTAGAGATACAAAAATATTTATTTCTAAAAACCTTTGCATTTTGCAAATCCACCAAAAAAAGGGCAAAAATCAGCCTCCATTGTCTTGAATCGCAATAAATAGCTTGCAAAATGTTTTGCATATGAGTGAAAGGTTTTCACTGACTAAAAAATTATTTAGGTCAAACACCGTAAAATCACCGTAAAATTGTAAAATTAACGTAAATTTAAACATGAGAAATTTTAAGCATAATATTAGTCAAGAGGAATATGATCAATTTGTTGATCTATTGAAAAAGCACACCAAAGATGAGGTTGCAAAAATCCTAGGAGTTAGCCGTCGAACTGTCTACAATTACATTGATGATCTTGGAATAGTTGTAGATCCTGTAAAGACAACAAGTCTGACACTATCTCAGAAACTCGCAAAAATCAAAAAATGAACGTAACGCTAGGAAGGGCAATTAATCTGTTAAATGCAGGGTTTTCCGTTATGCCAATTTCAGAGGGTAAAAGACCTTTGATAAAGTGGAAGGAATACCAGACAAAAAAGATAAGCGTTCAGGAATTGCAGTCTTATGAATCAAAGGCTAAAGGCTTTGGAATCATAACGGGATTCTTTGACGTGGAATGTATTGACGTGGATCTGAAAGTATTTCCATCTGTCCAGGATGGCAAGGTATTCTGGGAGGAATTGGTTAATTTCTTTTCAGATCACATAGATGATTTCGATAAGAAATTTGTAATCTACAAAACGGTTAATTCAGGTTATCATATCATTTACCGATGCAAGACTATCGGAGGGAATCAGAAGCTAGCCACTCTAAAAGATCACAGTCAGGCGGTAATTGAGACCCGAGGCAATGGAGGTTATATCTACATTTATGACAATCAGATAAGCAAGATAGGCTATGAAGATATTCAGGAGATATCAGAAGAGGATCGAGAGACTTTAATAGGGCTTTGTAGGTACTTCAATTACGAAGTGAATGAAGATATAGAGATTAAGAACATAACCGTTGAGAATGAAGGATTAACCCCGTGGGATGACTACAATAAACGAAATTCAGTTCTGGATATAATCGGAAATGAGTTCACGGTTGTAAAGCATTTGTCCGATAGAATAGTTCTTAGAAAGTCAGGGAGTAAGGATCCGCTACATGGATATGTTTACAAAGATTCAGGTCTTTGTTATTTGTTCACCACAGCCACTATTTACCCGCATGAGAAAGCACTTAGCCCGTTTACGGTATATTCCTATAAGTATTTCGGCGGCAACTTCTCAGAGGCTTCTAAAGAGTTGTATAAGCAAGGCTATGGAGAGCGTAAAGTCAGGAAATTAGAGATCGAAAGGCCTGAAATTGCAAAGGATGACTTGATATTTCCAATTGATGTTTTCCCGGATGACATTCAGACTTACATGATCGCTAATCAAAAGACCTTGAATCATTCGATAGATTATATGGGTTCTTCGCTCCTTTGGTTATTGGCCTTATCTATTGGGAATTCATGCAAAATTGAGGTTAAGATAGGATGGAGGGAGTCGGCTAACATTTGGCTGGGATTGATCGGAAAGGCAGGCCTTGGAAAGACACCTTCGATCAATGCGATTACATTTCCGATTGAGAATCGAAATTCATTCGAGATTAAGCAATATCAAAAAGAATATAAAAAGTGGAAGGAATATGAGAAATTAACCACTAAGGAAAAGAAGGACTTTGAAGAGGTTAGGGAACCTAATCGGAGGCAATTCATAGTGAATGATGTAACTATTGAAGCGTTGGCAGAATTGCATGAGGAAAACGAAAACGGAGTTGCGGTATTTAAAGACGAGCTTAATGGATGGCTAAAGGATATGAATAAATACAAACCTGGATCCGATTTGGAATTCTGGTTAGCTTGTTGGTCTGGAAAGCAGGCTACTTTAACGAGAAAAACGGCAAAGAGTAGTTTTATCGAAATGCCATTAATGCCCGTTTTAGGAGGAATTCAGCCAGCTATATTTAGCCAGATTTCAACTTCCGATAATAAGGATAACGGATTTTTGGATCGATTGCTATTGTCATTCCCTGAAAAAGACATTGAACATTACAATCGGAATTCAATTAGTCAGGAATTGCTAGATTGGTATGAGGGCTATATTTGTCAGTTCTACGACCAGATGCGAAAAAACGTATTGGCTTATAAATTTGATAGCATAGATCCAAAGATCATAAGATTCTCAGATGAGGCGGATTTGGAATGGGAGCGGATATTCAACAATTTATCAGATATGCAGAATTCAGATGAAATAAACGAATACGTGAAGTCTATGCTATCGAAACAGAAAAGTTATGTTCCAAGATTGGCCATGATTATCCATTGTTTGGACTGCTATGATACAGGAACCAATATCGGATGGATTGAAAAAGAAACTATTTTGAAGGCTGAAAAGCTATCGAATTATTTCATATCAATGAGCAAAAAGATTAAGATTTCCATGATTGAATCAATGGGATTAAAGGAGTTGATTCAGTCTATGAAAGGTCAAGCGATTTCTGAGATTGTTTCGGTAATCTTCCAAGAAATTCCAGATGCCAACAAAGGCGAAGTAGCTGAGATGTTGAACATATCAAAAAGATCAGTTTATAATTATATTAAGAAATGATAGAAATACTAGACGAATTAACGGAGATCCCATTTGAAGTTTTCTGGGATAAATTTCAGGAGATAGACGAAGGCGATTGGGATAAATTAGGAGCTCAGGCCATTTGGATGTCGATGAAGGAATATCAAAGGAAAGCCGCATTCATGTACCTATGTTTATTTTGCCCGATGGGCAGCCCAAAGAATCACTTAAAGAATTTCAGGAAATGAAAGCATTAGAAAAGCTAAAGGAAATGATCAAAGAAGATCAGCGGGCGAAATATCCAACTATTCCGGATCATGCCTTGACGGTTAATACCTTTGAAAAAATGAGTCCTGAAAAAAGGGAAAAGAAACGGATTGAAAAGTTCCTGAATTTGTCCAAGGGATGCAAAGGTACTATCATTGAAAACCGAGGGCAACGGATAGATAACCGAAAAGTTGTAAAGGATTCAATCGGTAGGCAGAAAGTAATCGGTTCGGTTGAATTCATAGGCTCAGGGATGCGAAGGGGAATCGCTGATATATTAGCGGTGATTAACGGCCGTTCGGTAGAAATCGAGTTAAAGAGGCATTATAAGAAAGGTAAGGATAGGCAGTCAGATTATCAGAAGGAGGAGCAACGGAAAGCGGAGGAATCTGGCGGGATTTACATTATTGTAAAAGATTTTGAGGAATTTTATCAATGGTATGTTGATTATATAAATTAATAGGATATATTTACAGAAACAAAAACGGAAAAGATTATGGAATATCAAGAGTTCTTAGAAAGTAAGAAAAGAAAGATTATTAAGTCAGGATTCAAGATTAATGAATCAAAGTTAAATGATAGCTTATTTGACTTTCAGAAATTTATTGTAAAAAAAGCACTTGAGTTTGGAAAGTACGCAATTTTTGCCGATTGTGGACTTGGAAAAACTTTGATGCAATTGGAATGGGCTAATCAAGTTAGCTTGAAAACCAAAAAACCAGTATTGATTTTAGCACCGTTGGCAGTTTCAGGCCAAACTATTCAAGAGGGGTTGAAATTTGGTATTAGTTGCGAAAAGCTAAAATCAGAAGTTTTTGGAATTGGCACTTACATTACCAATTATGAGCAATTGGAAAAAGTAGATGTTAGCCAATTTTCGGGAGTAGTTTTGGATGAAAGTTCTATTCTTAAAAATTACACTGGAAAGTATAAAAATCTGATTATTGACTTATTCAAAGAAACCCCTTATAAGTTAGCTTGTACTGCGACACCTTCGCCTAATGACCTCAATGAAATAGGGAATCATTCTGAGTTTTTGGATATATTAGACTCTCAGGATATGAGGGCAAAGTGGTTCGTTCGTGACGAGGGAATGAACAATTACAGATTAAAAAACCATGCAAAAATTGATTTTTACGGATGGATTAGTTCATGGGCCACTATGATAACAAATCCATGCGATTTGGGTTTTGATGGCACTAAGTATGTACTTCCAAAATTAGAAGTTATTGAGCATGAGATTAAGACAAAGGAAAAGGACAATGGACTTTTGTTCAATACCGGATCTGTAAATGCAACTGATTTCAATAGAGAGTTAAAGAGAACTGAAGAAGATCGACTTGAAAAAGTCATTGAAATATGTAATAGAACTCAGGGGCAAATTCTCATATGGGTCAAGCAAAATAGGGAGGAGGAATATCTTTTGAAGGCTATTCCTGAAGCTATGGCGGTAAGGGGTTCAGATAGTGTTGATAAAAAGGAAAAAACACTACTTGGTTTTGCTAATAGTGAATTCAGGATATTGATTACAAAGGCAAAGATAGCTCAATTCGGAATGAACTTTCAGAATTGTAACACTCAGATATTTCCGAGCTTAGATTTTTCTTTTGAGGCATATTACCAACAAGTAAGACGATCTTATAGATTTGGGCAAAAAAACAAAGTAGATATTCACTTAATTAAAACGGACACAATGGAAAACGTAGGAAAAAATATTGAACAAAAAGAAAAGCAGTTTTTGGAGATGCAAAGAGAGATGAATCTCAATATTAACAATGTTAATTATGGATTGCTAAATGAGTATGATCGAAGAGAATTCAAGAATGAGGACGTACTTTTAATCAAAGGAGATTCATGTACTGAGATTAAAACAATACCAGATAATTCAATTGATCTGATTATTTTTAGCCCTCCATTCAGCTCTCTATTTACCTATTCAAATTACATTCATGATATGGGTAACAATGATAATCATGCGGAGTTCTTCAAACAATATAGCTATTTGCTAAAGGATTTATATAGAATTCTAAAGCCTGGTAGATTAATGTGCTGCCATACAAAAGACTTGGGAGTTTATAAAAATTCAAGTGGATATACTGGAATGTATGATTTCACGGGCGAACATACTAAAGCGGTATTAAATGAGGAATTTAAACTACATTCAAAAATAACTATCTGGTGCGATCCTGTACTAGAGATGCAGCGGACCAAAACTCAAAGATTACTTTATAAAACAGTAACTAGCGATTCAACCAAGACTGGAATTGGGATGGCTGAATATATTACAATATTTAAGAAGTGGGATGGATCTGATGAATCTGAATGGGAGAAAGTAACTAATCTTAACAAAAAGAATTTTCCTTTAGATACTTGGCAGAGATGGGCTAGTCCTGTTTGGATGGACATTAAAAGGACTGATGTTTTGAACAATCGAGAGGGTACAGATATGGGAGATGAAAAGCATATTGCACCGTTGCAATTAGAGGTAATTCATAGGTTGGTTAATCTTTACTCGAATGAAGGTGAAACTGTTTTCACACCATTCCTAGGTATTGGTTCTGAGATTTATAAGGCGGTCCAAAATAATAGAAAAGGAGTTGGTATTGAGTTAAAGGACAGTTACTTTGATGTAGCGTGTAAGAATATCTCAAATGCTATGAGTAAGAAATTACAGCTATCTATTTTTGAATAATGAAATTTAAAAGTAATTAACTATATTTGATAAACTAAACAAAAGCATATGAATACATTTGAAGAGCAAGAGGAATTGGTATTAAATTGGGCTAGGGATAAACAGATCCTAGCCACTGAAAATTACCCTAAGCAGTTGATGAAAGTCTTTGAGGAATTAGGCGAACTTTCTGGAGCGATTTTAAAGGGTAACAGGATCGAAGAAGAAGATGCGTTCGGGGATCTTATGGTTACAGTTATAATCTTAGCCGAACAAAGAGGGGTTAATCTTAATTTGGAGCTTTACAACGCTTATAACACGATTAAGGACAGACAAGGAAAAACTATTAACGGAACATTTATAAAAAACTAACATGGCACTATTAGCAAGTATGTATATCAAGGCGGAGGTATTAAGAGCCTTAGCCGACACGGTCCAGGCAAAGGGCGAAAAAGGAGTTGAATTGACAGTATCAGTCAATGACGAGGCAAACGATTACGGGCAAAATTTAAGCTCTTTTGTAAGCCAAAGTAAAGAAGATCGAGAGGCTAAGAAACCAAGGTATTATACCGGTAACGGCAAAGTATTTTGGACTGATGGGGCTAGTCCTGTTGTACCTCAAAAAGTAGACAAAACGGCACACACTTCGAAGCAGGAATATGCGAAACCTGAACCGGATTCACTACCATTCTAATGGCTAAGAAAAACCAAGTCAAGTCCGATTATTCCTTATCCGTTCGGGTTCAAAACCGTGACGGAAAATGGAGTGATTGGACTTGTAAAGGTTCTGGCGAGTGGATAGGGTTAGATCATGTTCAAAGCCAAATTAAGATGCTTAGAAAAGCATTTAACAGGGATATGGAGATAGCATTCTTTAAGGATGGAAAGTATCTGAATTACCAAGGTGAAGAAATAAACAAAGCGATATTTTATGAAAAAGCAAGATGAAAAATTCATCGAAGTAAGGACTCAGTTGAGAGAGTTGGTAGTTATGAAACGTTTGGGATTGAAGGCTCAAACTTATCATAAATTGATGGGCCAAAAAGTGAACGGCCAAGTTAATAGAGATTTGGAGGACTGGGAGGTTGCTAATATTTTGGAATCATTAGACTATTTAAGGGTAACCATAACAAAATTCAAAAATGAGTTACTCAATTAAAATCGAAAACAAAACCAAGGTAATTTCTGGAAAGTACATTCCAAAGAAATTTAGTTGCGGATGTGAAGAGCGAAGTTATAGGATCGAAGTTCTAAAAGAAACGAGCGACAAAGATATAGCTGAATTGGTGAAGGTTATAGAAAGTATTTAAACAAACAAAAACGGAAATGAGCATTAAAACTAAACAGGCGGTGTCATATCTATTATTCAGCTCCATGAGCGATATAATGCTAAGCCAATACGAAAACACTACTTTACTGAATCAATATGATCCGGCATTGCATACGAAGTTGAAGAATCTTAAAGCCAACTTTGAGCGAGTTACAAAACAGGCTTATACCATGTTTTCCGAGGATGAGCAATTGATTTTCTTTGATTTGATCAATGTATTTGAATCTTTGCTAAAACATGCTGAGGAATACGGATCATTTAACGAATTGATCCAGCTTATCAAAAGTTGGGAATCAAAGGAAATTACAGTTATAAATAGTTTAGAGGAACTAAAAGAATTGACAAAATGATAGATAGGACAAAAGAAATTCAAAGGATAATCAAAGAGAACGGTTATACCTCATATTTGGAAATCGGTTTAGGCAATGGCCTGAATTTTAAAAGTATTGAATGCGAGACTAAGATAGGAGTTGATCCGGCCGTAACGGGAAAAGATATTGGTACGCTAGATTCAGACACTTTCTTTGAGCATTGCCAAGATACCTTTGACTGCATATTCATCGACGGGCTACACCATGCGGACCAAGTTGAGCGGGATATTGTAAACTCTTGGAATTGCCTAAATAAAGGCGGGCAAATTATTATCCATGATGTTAAGCCGTTGGATGACAAATGTCAGCGAGTACCAAGGGAGCAAAATACATGGACAGGTGATGTATGGAGGGCATGGTTAGGTTTTAGAGATGCTTATCCAAAGGTAAAGGTAGATTACATTGACGAGCGCACAGGGTTAGCGATTATCCATAAGTCAAGGCATAAGATCGAGTTAGGTTTTGTTGATTATGAAACTACTTACGAGGAATATAATAGGGATAAAGGTTGGGAGGTTAGGTAGTGAAAGTAATATTCACAGTTTTAATCGGAGGATATGACGAATTAGTACAAGCTCCCAGCTTTAACGGCTGGGAGCCTGTTTTATTTACGGATGTAATGCCTAAAGACTCTAAGGGATGGAATGTTAGGTTAATTAATCCTGAATTAAGCCCTGAAAAGGAATCTAGGCGGTATAAATTTCTAAGCCATGTTTATCTAAAAGAATATGATTTAGTTTGCTACATTGATGCTAATATGACCTTGCTAAGGGAACCACCAAGTTCGCCGATTTGGAATAAGCACTATTCAAGGGTTAGGATAATTGATGAAGCAAAAGCAATTCTACAATACAACAAGGCCAACGCAGATGAAATAACTTCTCAGATTCGAGCTTATGTTCAATTGAAATTCAAGGATAACATGGGATTGTTTCAGAATGGTTTCTTTGTCCGAAATCATAGCGATTCAATGAACAACCGATTAATGGAATTGACTTTTGATTTAGTCCTGAAATATAGTCATCGGGATCAGTTGGCTTTGCCTTTCGCTTGTGAAATATTGGGATATTTACCCCAAGGATTGCAAAGAAGGAATATGATTAATTCCTATGTGAAATTGAATCAACACAAAAAAAAGACAGTAACTGACAAAGTTTACGTTCACCATATCACACCAGCCAGATCAGATAAGAATTTCGGGAAGGCTATTAACCAAATGATCGAAGGTTTACCGGATAACGATTGGATTTGTCTCAGAGATATTGATACGTTACCTGCATGGCATGAGGAATTCATTAAGCAATGTGAAGAAGTGGCCAATAATCCTCAAGGCTTTGGACTAATTGGATGCATGACCAATCGCATAGGGTTAGATTATCAATTAGTTCCTGGTATGTTTGAAGAGTTCGATATTCGGAAACATAGGGCGAAAGCGAAGGAATTGGCCAAGAATCGGAATATCAAAAGCATCGGAACGGCTCAGACTGTTGGAGGTTTATTTATGATGTTCAGTAAAAAGATATGGCTAGAGGTAGGCAAATTTCCCGAGGGTGGGGTAATGATTAAAGGTAGCTTTATAGACTATTTGTTTTCTGTTAAAGTTCGGGCAAAGGGCTATAAGTTAGGGATAGCTGAAGGGATCTATTTGTTTCATTCTTACCGATTAGATGCGAAAAACGGGGAGACTCGAAAAGATATTCAAAGATTAATTTGAAAATTGTATTGCATATCAAAAGTATCCTATTATATTTGTTCAACACTTAAACGAAACGGAAATATGAAAACTTTAAACACTCCTCAAATCTTATCAATTTACACATCAAATAGTGGTGTAAAAATGAGATCATTAACTCAAAAACACAGATTGCTAATTGAGGAATTTAAGTTTTCCATTTTAAACGGTTGGGAAAAAATGCATGCTATTGATTTTTTAATCAATGACGAATATTCGTATTCATTTAATGATCAAAATGAAAAGGATTTAATTTTTCAGTTTTTGGTTAAAATAAAAAGCTAATTAATATTCATAGTAGACGATTAGGGTTAATTGGTAATAAAACCTCTGGGACATTCTCAGGGGCTTTTTTTTGATTATTTTTTTTATTTGTATATTTGCCTATACGATTAAGCAAATGATAGTAAAAGGCATAAATGAGGGTTTTGTAGATCAGGATTTGAAGCAGGGTGTTATCTCTGGGTACTTCGCTATGTTTGGGAATAAAGACCTAGATGGAGATATCATTGAGAAAGGAGCTTTTTCAAAGACAGTTCAGGAACGTGGGCCAAATGGAAAGCAATTGATCAAATATCTTTTGGATCATGACAGAACCAAAGCCGTTGCTAAAATAATTAACCTTGAAGAGGACTCAAAAGGCTTGAGATATGAGGCTAAAATTGGTACTCATTCGCTAGGAGTTGATTTCATGAAAATGATTGAATCTGGTTTAATTAACCAACATTCATTCGGGTTTATAATCATGAAGGAAATGTATGATTCTCAGATGAAAGCTAACCGAATCAAAGAAGTAATGATGCATGAAGGTTCGGCTATTCAATTTTTAGGAGCCAATCCAGATACTACCATGATAGAATTAAAGAGTCAATTGGATGCAGTTCAATATCTCGATAAACTAGAAAAATTCATCAAAACTACTGATTGTAGCGATGAAACTATAATTACGCTTGAAAATAGATTCAAATCACTTTCCGAATTGCTAAAGCCGTCTTTAGACACTTATAGCGAAAAGATAGCCGAGGAACAATTTAAGCAACTAAAAGAAACATTAACAAAAACATTTGAAAACCATGTCAGTAATAGACGTTAAAGACATTGCCTCAATCGTTGAGGATGGATTAAAAAAGAATACCGATCAGATCCAGAGAGAGATCAAAGAGGGGAATGCAGATACACTTAAGAAAGCGATTGATGCTTTTGAAGATGCCCGTCAGGCTTCTTTGAGCGAGATTGATTCTAAGAAGGCAGAACTTCAAAAGGATTTTGACGCTTTGGCCGCTAAGGTTAAAGAGGCTCAGAACGAGAAAAAGAATGAGAAGCCTTTGAGCTTCGGCCAAGCGTTCAACAAAACCATGAAAGAAGGTGGTTTTGAAGGAATGCAGAAAGCGATTCAAGCGGGTAAGATCAACGGTCACACGATTGAAATGAAGGACTTTGGAACGGCTCAGTTCCCGGGTTACGAACCTTTTAATACGGAATACCAAGCTCCTGTTGGATTGCTTTATGATCAATTCCATTGGAGAAACTTACTTCCGAACGCTGCGACTAGCAACGAATTCGTTTCCTATCCAAAGCAGGTTGCAACAACAGGAGCGGGTGCACCATGGGATTTCGGAGCTACTCCAGGGGCAACGGTTGCTAAACCAGCTTTGACTCCTAACATGGTATCTTACACTTCTAAAGTGGAGTGGATTGCGGGAATCATTAAGAATGTAGAGGTTTCAATGATTGAAGACTTTGGATGGGCTAGTACTTTCCTTGCTTCTTTGTTGAGAGAAGAGTTGATGAAGGCTGAAGATAACCAGATTCTGAACGGTAGCGGCACAAGTCCTCAATTGGATGGATTGTTGGCCAATTCTACAGCTTATGACGGAGATTTTACCGTTGGAATTGAGCGTATCGTTGATGCTTCTTACAGACAATTGGGTGACCAATTCATAATGCCGAATGCGATTGTAATGAGCAACACCGATAAGGTAGGAATCATTTTGAATAAGGCTAGCACCTCAGGTGAATACAACCTTCCAACGGGAGCGATTGGTTACGTGAATGGTCAATTAGCGATTGATGGCTTGCCAGTTTATACCACTCCTCAGATGACAGTGGGAACGGCTTTGATTGGAGATTTCAATCAGGCAGTTTTAGCGATTAGATCAGCACCGAGGTTAAGAATCTTTGATCAGAACGAAGATGACGCGACTAAGAACTATCTAATGATGAGAATCGAAGAGAGAATCGCACTTGCTATTCGAAGAGCAGGGGCATTTGTAACGATTGATTTTAACGCTTCCTAGTCTTAATTAGGAATATTTGAAAGCCTTGGAGAAATTCAAGGCTTTTTTTTGTGTCCTAGAAAATGATTATATTTGAACCATGGCAGACTATTATCTAAATTCAGATTTTACCGATTCAACTGGATTGCCAGTTTACGAGAAAGCAGGGACTCAAGGGTTACAAGTATCTTTTGTTTCTGAGACAGATTATATTGAACCTTGGACCTTGAGTGAGTTCAAAGAATTTGCCCGTATTGACTTTGACACAGATGACAATTTACTGACTCTATTTCTAAAGTCGGCTAGAATTGACATTGAGCAATATTTACAGAAGTCTTTAGGGATTAGAACTATTTTACTTTCGGCTTTGAAATTACCAAAGAATTTTTACCTACCATTCGGCCCTGTTGCTTCGATTTCAACAACGGGATTTACCAAGGTGGGAGATATTCTGAAAGAAGGCGGTGAAGATTTAGAAGTTACATACGTCACGAACGCAAGTCAATGCAATGAGACAATTAGAATGGCTATTTATCGGCAGGCATTGAATTATTACGAAAATAGAGATCGATTTAGCCAACTTCAGGGAACAATTTTAGACGAAGTTAAATTGGCTTTGTACGGGTTTAAAAGAATTCAATTTCCATGAATTTAAGGGAGAAAGTTAGCTTTATTCGATCTATAAAGTCTCAGGATTCAACTGGTCAATTGGTAAATGCTGAATTGACTTACTACCAACCAATGGGAGCGAGTGTAAAAGAATTGACTCCGAGCATTGACTTAATCGCACAACAACAAAGTATTAGTTCTTTGATTGAGATTAAAATTAGGTATAATCCTGAAATTTCAATTATCAATGGAGATAAGATATCATGGAGGGGTTTTAGGTTTAACGCTTTGGCCCCAAAAGTAGATCCACTCAGGCGATGGATAACTATTAAAGCATTCTCAGAGATTGAGACTACCAATCGGAGTTCGGAAACACAGATTATAACCGAGGAAAACACTTTAGATGCAACGCTAGATTTTACATTATAATGGCAAAAATAACATATCCAACCAAAATATCGGTAGTAGACAATCAACTTCCAGAGGCAAACAAATTTACAGCAGTAAATGCTAATGAAGTAAAAGCCTCCATAAATGCTCTTTATGATGCTGTTGGAGTTATAAATTACACCGATACCGTTCACACCGTATCAAATAAACAAACATTAACAGCAGGAATTGAAAACACGATTACAATTGTTGATGCTGATCCTGACAGGTTACAAGCTCCCATAGCTATTGGAGATTCAGAGTTATTTTTAGACAATAAAATTCGACCTTTCAAAAATGGAGACAGTTATGTAATTAGATTTGATTACGAAGCTGAAATAAATAATGCTAACGGTCACTTTGATTTAAAGGTTGATTTAGGTGGGGCAATTGGATTTGTGTTAAGACGTGCTGAAGTATTTCCTAAAGGGGCTAATATCACACAACCATTTAGCACTACTGACTATTTATATGTTAGAGACACTTTCTTTACCAACGGAGGCATCATTAAAATTACTCCATCACATACGATGCTAATTTGGAATAAAAAAGTATCAATTCATAGAATTTATTCAGGTGTATAATGTCAATCAAGGTCAAAGTATCTGGAATTAATATCCTGTTACAAGGTCTTGACAAGTACGAGGATAAAATTCAAAAGCAATTCCAGGAAGAACTTAAAGGATGGTCTGATCGAACGGCCGCCGATGCTATTCGGGATACTCCGGTTGATACGGGGGCGTTAAAGAGTTCTATTAGATCGGTATTAGGAGCTAATGGATTAACATGGATAGTCAAGGTCGGAGGAATCAACGGGGTTCACTATGCGCCTTATGTAGTCTTTGGAACGGGATCATTTGTCAGCAATGCTTTTTTACAGGAATATGGGTTAGTCCAATATGCCTCACAATTCAAGGGAGCTAGTCAGGATAGGGTAAATTTACCGATGCGAGACTTTTTATATCGGAATGCTAGGCTTGAATTTGAAAAAACTTTGAAGGAAATCAAAAATATAATTGCAAAGAGTAGGATTTAATAAAGTAATCTGTTAAGTTTGTTATGTACTTAAACAAACGGAATTATGACAAATTTAAAAGAGGTGCTTGAAAAGCATTCATTGTGGTTAGTTCGAGATATTAAAGGTGAGCGTGCTAATCTTAGAGGTGCTAATCTTGAGCGTGCTAATCTTAGAGGTGCTAATCTTTGGGGTGCTAATCTTAGAGGTGCTAATCTTGAGCGTGCTAATCTTGAAGGTGCTAATCTTTGGGGTGCTAATCTTAGAGGTGCTAATCTTGACGGTGCTGATCTTAGAAGTGCTGATCTTTGGGGTGCTAATCTTAGAAGTGCTAATCTTAGAGGTGCTAATCTTG